>OQVS01000010.1_pt1 | contig 80186 bp, 111 predicted proteins | sample 1691601 | NCBI WGS metagenome assembly OQVS01 (sample SAMN03418268, study PRJEB22391) | human gut metagenome | biome: human-gut; feature: organic feature; material: feces | host: Homo sapiens | place: Tanzania | collected 2013-01 | reverse complement strand
CCATCAGCGAGGAGACCGCCCAGCGCATCCGGGAGACCAAGGCCGCCGGGCACCGGGTCATCGCAGTCGGCACCACGAGCTGCCGCACACTGGAAGCCGTCGCCGCCAAGTACGGCGAGATCAAGGCTTGCAGCGGAAACACCTCCATCTTCCTGTATCCGGGCGTCAAGTTCAACTGCATCGATGGCCTCATCACCAACTTCCACCTGCCCGAAAGCACCCTCATCATGCTCGTTTCCGCCCTCTACGGCTATGAGAAGACCATGGCCGCGTATAAGGTCGCAGTGGAAGAGAAATACCGCTTCTTCAGCTTTGGGGATGCGATGTTTATACGAGGCGGGAACGACCCGGAAGATAAAAAGTAACGAAAAAGTCCAGAAGCCATGCGGGTTTCTGGACTTTATTCTTATTCGGCGGTTTTGTACGAAAATCGTAGTTCAATGCCGTTTTTGAGCAAAATCGAGGTGGTAAGGCCGTTTTTTATACAAAAGTTTGAGACCGTTTCGTTGAGAAAATCCTTGACGATTTTGGGGTCGATTTTGCGGATGAAACGCTCGTAGTTCACATAGCGCTTGTCCAAGAGCTGCTGGGTCAGGATGAACTGGCTGGCCTTCTGCATGAATGCCTTATCGGAAAGCGACAGGTCGAAGGCATTGGCAATGTCCAGCTCGTTGATGCGGGAGTCTACCTCGCTGAGGGCCTTTGTGATGCGCTCACGCTCGATGTTGAAGTCTTTGCTTGCCATCTCGTCATCTCCGTAGAGATAGATGGTCTTCAGGCGGTTGAGGGCGCGCTCAAGCCGGCGCTTCTCGGAGAGCAGCAGATCGCGTTCGCTCAAGTCCGCACTGGACTCCGTGGCCGCGATGGTAGGAGATTCAAAGCGCTTCTCGTCAAAGCCGCTGCGCAGGTGGTTGTATAGTTCTTCGAGGCCCGGACGCTCGATGTGGTCAACGCGGGAGAGGGCTTCCCCGCGCAGCAGCTTCTTTTCCAGCGTTTCGATGGATGTCGTTCTGCCGAAGGAGTTGGACGCCTTTATCAGGTTGGCGAAGAAGTTCAGCACGAATGGCCCAAGGCTTACATCAGAGACGTACTTGTTGGTGCAGTCATCGGATTTGCGCCGCCGCGAGCAGATGTACATAGACGGTCTCCAGCCGTCCGCCCGGACCTTATCGGTGGTTGCGGCCATCGTGGAGCCGCAGCAGCCGCAGGTGAGCAGCCCGGCGAAGACGTGGACATTCTTCCGCTGATAGGTGGCATTCTTGTTGTAGTGCTTGCTCTCCAGAATGACACCGACCGCAGCCTGCCGTTCAGGGGACACAATGACCGGGTGGTGGTTCTCGACAAGCACCCATTCGTCCTTGTCCTTCGCTCGATAGACTTTTGCGTTGGACTCATCGCGGTAATTGTATCGGTATGTTCCAGAGTAGAAAGGACTGGATAGAACAGTATGGACAGTGGTAGGACTCCAGTCATTGCCAGCACGGGTTTTTATCCCGCGCTCATTCATGGTTCGAGCTACCCGGACGATGGATTTTTCGGCTTCGTACAGGGAGTAGATCAGACGGACGACCTTAGCCTCGTCCTCGACGATGGAAAATGTCTTGCTCTCTTTGTCGTAGGAGTATCCGTAGGGAACCTTGCCACCGTTCCAGATGCCATCATTGGCGCGGGACACGAAGACGGCGCTGACACGCTCAGAGGTTGTTTGGCGCTCCAGTTCCGCGAAAATCAGGATGATTTTGAGCATAGCCTCACCCATCGCGGAGCTGGTGTCGAACTGTTCGTTCTTCGACACGAAGACCACGCCAAGCTCCTTCAGCTCGGCATACATGACGGAGAAGTCCAGAAGATTGCGGCTGATGCGGTCGATCTTCCAAACCAGCAGGTGAGAGAACTCGCCAGTCCTCATGCGGGCCATCATCTGCTGGTAGTCTGGGCGGTCGGTGTTTTTGGCAGAGTAGCCAGCATCCTCGAAAATCACATAGTCCGAGATACCGAGGGCGTATTTTGCATAGTTGATGAGTTCCTCTCGCTGGACAGGCAGACTGGCTCGGTCAACCTGATATTGTGTTGAGACGCGAACGTATATAGCGGCTTTCTTCTCCTCAAAGCGTTGCGCCGCCTTCTTCACCACATAGCCCATTGCGGAACCTCCAGAAGATAATGATGGCTGAAGAAAAAGCAGCTCCGTGCATAGTGCGGGGCTGCTTTTCTGTTATGCACAAAAAAGGACACTGAGAATTATTCAAATTGTCGGGGGGGGGGGTACACATCCAGCGAATGAACAACGGCATCCCGGACACCGCCATAGTTTGCGAGGTACGGGTCCAGCTTTTGCAGCATAGTAAGCGAGATGGTCTTCTGGGGGCCGCACTGCTCGTCCAGAATATGAGTCGGTACGATGTAGAAATCCCATCCATCCAGTACCAGCGGGTCGGCTCGCTCGCGCACAGTCTCAGTGTAGAGACAGAACACATACACGTCGGATTGCCGTTTGACCTCCTCAGCATAACCGCTGATGGAGTCCCAAGCTCTCGTTGGCCGGATGCTGAACTGGATGTTGGACAGTCTGCCATCGCCCTGCTGCCATGCCTGAAGATATGCGCAGCTCTTGACCTCGATGCGCACTTCATCGCGGGCCTCGCCATTACATACCCAGTTGTAGGGGAAAGAGATGTCATAGGGAGTCCAGTCATCGTTGGTTCCGCTCAGATCAACGCCCAGCGCGGCGGATACAATGAACTCGCAGTAGGAACCACGCAGGGTGTTGTTGAGCAGGTCAGAGGCGTTCCAGCGCCAGTAGTCGCCCAAGGATTTACCGATGGGCATATCATCAAAGACGATAAGTTCGTCCCCGGTACGTTGCTTCGTCATGATTTTCACCTCCTCGAAAAGTCAACCCGTATCAGCCTACGTCGGCTTTTTCCTCACGCTGCATGGACGTGATGATGACCCGCTGCTCCGGGGTCATATAGCGGTCGAGCAGCGACCACAAAACCTGCCGGTCTGCGATGGACGCTTTCTCGTAGCAGGCGACTAAGATGTTGACGTCGGGCGGTGTACGGCCTGCGGCGGGCAGATCAGCACCGACCAAAACGTCCAGCGTCACGCCCAGTACAGAGGCCAGCTCCACAGCGGTCTCGATGTTCGGCGTTCTATCGCCGGAAACATAACGCGAGATGGTAGTCTCCGTCGTGTTGATGCGCTCTGCGACAGCACGTTGCGTGAGGCCGCGCTTGTCGATGAGCTCTTTGAACTGTTTGGCGAACATGGCTTTGCTGTACATAGTGATACCTCCCAATGTAGCTTACTTACCAAGTTTATAACATACTTGTCAAAGAGTAAACAAAACTTACCAAAATTATCATTTTAAGATTGACATATACCATATCGGTAAGCTATAATGAAGACACGGAAAGGGGGTGAGCGGATGAATAGCTCCAAGCTCAAGGGCATCCGGGTCGAGAAAGGCAAGACCCAGAAGAACATGGCCGAATTGATCGGCAAATCGCTTGTTACCTACTCCAAGAAGGAGCGCGGAGAGGTCGAGTTCTCCAATGAGGAAATGAGCATTGTCGCCAAGGCGCTTGACCTGACCAGCGATCAGGTCAACGCTATTTTTTTCGACGACAACTTACCGAAAGGGTAAGTATACGCATGGCAGTTTGCTGATGTCTAAAGTATAGCGCATCAAGGGGGCAAAGAAAATGGGACGCGATGCCGCAAAAGCCTGTGAAAACCAGTGCTTCCGGTGTAGGAAAGAGGCCGCAAAGCACAACGATAAGCTCGGTAGCCGCGAAGGCGCTGCGGAACTGCTCGGAATTTCGGTTTCGAGCCTTGCAGATTACGAGCTGGGCAACACGAAGGTCATCCCGGTGGATAAGGTGGTTCTGATGGCAGACATCTACAACGCACCGGAATTGATGGCGTGGTATTGCTCGTCGGAGTGCCTTATCGGAAAGAGCCTCGAAATGCCGTCCCCTGAAATTGCCTCGGTAGAGCGTACGACCATGAAGCTGCTGAAGCAGCTCCGGCAGGGTGACATTGAGCAGGTCAAGGAAAAGCTCATCGACATCACGGCAGATGGCATCATCTCCAAGGATGAGTGGGCTGACCTGACCGAAATCCTCGACTACCTCGACGGACTGATTCGGGCGGCGCGGGAACTGAAGCTCATTGGCTCCAAGCTCCTGAATGGAGGTGCAGACGATGGCTGACCTCCAAGCGCTGAAGAAGCTGCTGGCAGAAGAATATGGCATCACAACCGCAAGAGAACTCGACGAAGCCATGAAAAAAATCGGTGGATTGAATATCGGCGTGTTTGCATCGCCGGTAAGAAAGGATGGAACGAAACATGAAAAAGTACGCAGTATTGCACGAGCCGGGTGACATCGTTACGCTGGCCGGAACCAGATTTGTGGTGCTGGATGTTGAGCGTCGTGGTAGCCTGCCGGACAGCCTGTTCCTGCTGGCATTGGAATCGGTTGGTGAATCTGAATTTGGCAGCTCAAACAACTACGCGGAGAGCGACCTGAAGAAGGCCGTGGACAAGTGGTTGGAGGACATGGGCAAGAAGGGCCTCGACAACGCCAAGCTCATCCCCCGCGAGATCGATCTGACCACGCTGGACGGTTCCGGCTGCTATGGGAAGCTGTCGGTGAAGGCTGCGCCGCTTACACTGGATGAAGCTCGCAAGTACGCTGACATCATCCCCAATGCGGAGCGGTGGTGCTGGCTGGCGACCGGTTGGAGCGATCCCAGCAAGTCGGACGGTGACGGCGCCCTGTACGTCAACTCCAATGGCGACTGGTACAGCAGCCGCTGCTCCCGCTCGGGCGGTGTCCGCCCCGCTTTGAAGGTCCCCTCTATCCTCTTTGAGGACTCTGAGGCCGGTCTGGACTTGAGCAAGATTCCTACCGATGATCTGCTTCAGGAAATCCACCGCAGACTCGCGGAAAAGGCATGAGTGCCGATAAGCTGGCAGAAGCGCGGCGGGCGGCGGAAACATCGCTGGGATTCAAAATCCCGGATGTGGTAGCCACCAGCGTTCTCTGGTATGCCCGGCGCAAATGTGAGCTGGCAGAGCAGCCGGAGAGCTACCTTCCGCTTCTGTACGAAACCGAGCTGACCGACTACTATATGCGGTTGGCAATCAACCTGAAGGGAGAAAAGCAACGTGAGCAACGAATGCGTGAAGCCCGAAATTCCGCAGTTCCCGGAACTGACATTTGAGGAAGAACGGCATCTCTACTACCTGAACGGGCTGGAAGTACCCAGCGTGACCACCCTGATGAAGCCGCTGTCCAGTGATTTCTACAGCACGGTGGACCCGGAGGTTTTGAACAAGGCCGCAAAGCGCGGCACGGCCATTCACAATGCGGTGGAGAACTACGCCAAGTTCGGCATTGAGGACATTCCACCGGTGTATGCCGGGTATTTTGCCGGCTTCCGGGAGTGGTGGGATAGCCGCAAGCCGGAAGTTCTGGCGACCGAAACCAAGGTCTACCACAAAATCCTGCGGTATGCAGGTACGGTCGATCTGTTGTGCATCATCGACGGCAGGGTGACGCTGGTGGACTACAAGACATCGGCGCAGGTGAACAGCAAGCTCTGCGCTGTGCAGCTTGAAGCCTATGACAGAGCATGGGAGAGCCATAACATCAAAGTCGATGACCGGCTGATTCTCCACCTGTCCAAGAAGGGCTATCAGGAAGTGCGCTTTCCCCGGAGCGGGAAGTGCTGGTCGGTGTTCTCGTCCTTGATGACGATTAAGAACTACATGAACGAGTAATTTTTAGGAGGTTCGACAGATGGAAAAAGAAACTATGGTGGCAACCGTGCCGCAGGCTGAAATCGTTGATGAGCAGCAGCTCTCCCGCGATGTGACCGACATTGAGTTTCAGGCGGAGTCGCTGGTCATCCAAAGCGACGAAGACTACGCCTTTGCCGGTGAGTTCGACAAGATGCTGAAGAAGAAGGCGTCGCAGGTCACGACGTTCTTCAAGCCCATGAAAGACAGCGCCTATCAGGCCCACAAAGCGGTTTGCGACCGGGAAAAGGCCATGCTGACCCCGCTGCGCAATGCCGAGAAGACGGTCAAGCAGGTGATGAGCGCTTACATCGCGGAGCAGGAGCGCAAGCGCCGGGAGGCCGAGGAAGCGGCCCGGCGGGCAGCGGAAGCCGAACGGGAACGTAAGATTCAGGAAGCGGCTACTCTGGAAGCCGCCGGTGATGCAGATGGCGCAGAAGCCGCTTTTGAGGAAGCTGCCATCATGGATGATGCGGCAAGCTATGCGGTAGTACCCGCAACGGCCGCGCCGAAAGTCTCTGGTGTCAGTACCTCGAAGGACTGGGAAATCGTCGAGATCGACCCGAAGGCAGTCCCGCTGGCGGTGGCTGGCATTGAACTCCGCCCGGTCGATCAGGCCGCTGTTATGCGCCTCATCCGCGCCTCGAAGGGCCAGATCGAGATTCCCGGCATCACCTACCGTCAGGTCGCAAAAATGAGCTTCAGGGGGTAAAAGAATATGTCTACTGCTATGAGCAAGGCTGAGAGCAACGCTCTCGTTGTCAGCTACGACGTTCTGGGTACGCACGTTGAGCTGGATTTGGATTTTGTGAAGAAGTACCTCGTTCGCGGCAAGGCAGAACTGGTAAGCAATCAGGAACTCGTGTTCTTTATGAACACCTGCCGCCAGCAGAAGCTCAACCCGCTGGTTCAGGGTGAGGTCTACCTCATCAAGTACAGCAAGGATGACCCGGCGCAGATGGTCGTTGGCAAGGATGCCTACCTCCGCAGAGCATTTGACCACCCGGACTACCTGTTCAAGAACGACGGCATCACGGTACAGCGTGGGAACGAGATTATCCAGAAAGAGGGATGCTGCCTCTATCCGGGTGAAACTCTGGTTGGCGGCTGGTGCCGCGTTACCTTCATGCGGAACGGCAAGGAACGCACTGCATTCAAGGAAGTTGCCTTTGTCGAGTACAACAAGGGGCAGGCAAACTGGAAATCCAAGCCTGCCACCATGATCAACAAGGTCGCTGTCAGCCAGTGCGTGAGGGACGCTTTCCCGAAGGACTATGAGGGTGTGTACTCCGAGGATGAGATGATTGCATCTGGCGCTATCCCGGTGGGGTACAGGGAGTTGGATGACCCGAAGCCGGAAGAACAGCCGGCCGAGGAAGAAGACCCGGTCATCTCGCAGGAGCAGCGCCAGCAGCTTTTCAAGGCGGCGCAGGCGAACTTCGGCAAGGACAAGGGCAACGCCGTGGTCAAGTCCATCATCGAGGAGATGGGGATGACCTCTACGACCGGCATGAAGATGTCCACCTACAACAAGGTGGTCGAGCGGCTGGTCGAAATCTGCACAGCCCACAAGGCGGAGCTGGAAGCTGAGGAAGACACCAAAAATGACGGTGCAACCGAAGAATAAAGCCACCGGCGGAAAAGGAAGGTGAGGGGATGCCGTGGATAAGCGTACATCAGGAGGTGGACGGTACGAAGCTCCGTAGATTATACCGCGCCATCGGGTGTTCCAAGTTTGAAGCCCTCGGCATCCTGAACTTCCTGTGGTTCTGGGGCATGAAGAACGCCGATGAGACCGGGCTGGTCAAAGATGCCGACCTCGAAGTCCTGAGCCGATACCTGTACGGCTGCGGAGAGGACTGCCAGCTCGACATGGGCAAAGTGGTTCAAGCCCTTGTGGACACCGGTTGGATTGATGTGGCGGCCGACGGCTTTTACATCCATGACTGGGACACATGGCAGGAGCAGTGGTATAAGCTCCAGAAAAATCGCAGGCTGGATGCTGAACGAAAGCGAAAAGCTCGTCGGATGGAGCGTGAAGCCGCAAAGCCTGCATCGAAAGCCCCAGAGCCGGAACAGATGGGACTTCCTGTGGAGCCAGAAGTCAAGCCGCCTGCAAAGCCGAAACCCGATAAGAAATCCTATGCAGAGTTCGTGAAGATGAGCGAAGCGAACTACGACCGGCTCGTGAAACTGTACGGCAAAGCATTTGCGGATGCCTGCATTGTGGAGCTTGATAACTACAAGGGCGCACGAGGAAAGACCTACAAGGACGACTACCGCGCCATCCTCTGCTGGGTCGTAGACCGGGTCAAAGAAAAGAAACCGGGCCTACTTCAGCAAAGCGTAAGCGAGGCAGCACCGGCTGAGGATAATCCGTTCAGAGAGTGGGGTGAGCAGAATGGGTGAGTTTGACGGCCTGCTGCAAGGCGTTGTACGTCAGGCACAGGCGGCAAATCAGCCGGAGAATGGTGATTACTACGACGATGAAGGGTTCCTCGTCTGCGGGAACTGCCACACCCGTCGGCAGGTAGAGGTCAATATGCCCGACCTGAAAGCCGTTCCGTTCGACCCTAAGAAGAAAGTCCGGGTCAAGATGCCGGTATCCTGCCGCTGCCGGGCAGAACGGCGGAAGCAGGAAGAGCAGATGCTCATGCAGGACCGGGAAATGCGGGCAGCGCAAACGCTTCAGCGGCAAAGCCTCATGGACGAACGCCTGCGGGGCATCAGCTTTGACGGGTTCCAGCAGACCAAAGACAATGCCTACAACCTGAAGCTCTGCCTGCGGTATGCGAAGCACTTCGACGAAATGCTGGCAAAGAATCAGGGGCTTTTGTTCTACGGCGGAGTCGGAACGGGCAAGACGTTCGCAGCAGCCTGTATTGCAAACCATCTTCTGAGCCTGCGGGTTCCGGTGGTGATGACCTCGTTTGTGAAACTGCTGGAAACCATGCAGGGGTTCAGCGAGGATGACAGCGCCTTGATTGCCCGGCTGAACAGGGCAAAGCTGCTCATCATTGATGATCTCGGTGCTGAACGCAGCACGGACTTTGCGCTGGAAAAGGTCTACGACATCGTGGACAGCCGGTACAGAGCCAAACTCCCCATCATCCTCACCACGAACCTGAGCATGACCGAAATGAAAGAATCTGCGGACATCCGCTACACCCGCATCTATGACCGTATCTTTGAAATGTGCTACCCGATGCAGTTCACAGGTCGGTCGTGGAGAAAGGCGGAAGCAGCACGCAGATTTGACGAGATGAAGAACTTTTTGGAGGGCAACGATGGATAAAGTTATCATCGCAAGCGTTGAGGACCGGCTGACGGTAGCTGCCATCCTCGTAAAGAACGACTACACCGTCCGGCAGGGCAAGCAGCGCCGACCGGGCAAGAAAAGCTACGAATACTATCTGGAGTACACTCCGAACGACAAGCCGAAGCAGGCGGCAGGGGAATGAGGACGCAGTTCTGCATCTACGGAGAGCCAAGAGGCAAAGAACGTCCGAAATTCTCGACCGTCTGTGGTCATGCGACAGCCAGAACCCCGGAAAACACGGTTCTGTACGAAAACCTCGTAAAGACCGAGTACAGAATCCAATCCGGGGTTCGGTTTGCTGATGACGCCATGTTGAGCGTGAGGATTTTTGCGTTCCTCTCCGTTCCGAAATCGGTCAGCAGGAAAAAGCACCTTGCCATGATCGACCGCCTGATACGCCCGACGCGAAAGCCCGATTGGGATAATGTAGGCAAAATCATCTGCGATGCCCTGAACGGCATTGCCTACCGCGATGATGCCCAGATCGTAGACGCACTGGTTCGGAAGTTCTACTCCGACACCCAGCGTGTTATCGTTGAAATCTCAGATATACCGTATGAACAGTAAAGGAGAAAGACTATGAGCGACAAAACGTATGTGCTGTCCCTGAGCGCGGACACATTCAACGCCTTCAAGATGGACTTCGACAGCGCCCTCCAGCGCTTGCTTCAGAAGATGGACAAGCTCCAGAGTGACAGCGCCTCCATCAACTGCAAAATCAGCGTGGCACTGACCCCGGCTCCGGAACGGAACTTCGATGCAACGCGGGAGGGGGACACCGTGCAGGTGATGAAGCCCAGCTTCAGCCACGAGATCAGCACCGAAATCAAAGTCAAGGACAAAACGACCGGCAACCTCTCCGGCAACCGCAAGCTGGTGTGGGATGAGGAGCTGATGGAGTATGTGATGAAGGACATCGACGATGGGCAGACCTCGCTGTTCGACACCGCACAGAACAGTAAGCCTGCTGCGCCCTCTGTAGATCAGGAGCGGCCTCAGCTCCCGGAGGGCATCGTGGATGTTGACTACACGGTCATCAGCGATGACAAGGGCTACATCCTGCGCAACCCCGATAAGTGCGGCATCAAAGACCAGTGGGGCATCCTCAAAGTCCTTGTGGGCGAGCGGATGACGGTGAGCCGGAGCGCTGGTCATTGCTATGCGGAGACCACAGACGGCATCATCGCCCTCGGCTCTGCCTACCTCGCGGAAGACCCCCGCCATGTAGATGACAGCATTCTGGAGCCTCATCTGGCAGAGGAAATCGCCTGCAACGGTTTCGGCACGGTTCAGGTCGGCGACCATACGGAGCCGGAGAAGATCGTGGTAGAGTGTCTGGAATGCGGCGGCATCCTGCTGGAGGTGGAGAACCCCAACGTCCAGAAGGGTGATGCCGAATGAGGTACGGAACCTGTTTTCTGTGCGGAAAGACCGGCTGGATGGAAGAACACCACGTCTTCGGAGGCCCCTTCCGGGACAAGTCGGAGCGGTTTGGGCTGAAGGTGAGCCTATGCGGTGAGAGCTGCCATCGGAACGGCCGGTATGCGGCGCACCGGTGCAGGGAAACCTCCGATGCCCTGAAGCAGTTCTGGCAGATCAAGTACATGATGGCCCATAAAGCCAGCGTCGCAGACTTCCGGGCAGCATTCGGGAAGAACTATCTGGAACTCGACTACTACGATGATGAAAGGAGCTACCCTATGAACATTATTGCCATCAGCGGCCGCTTGGCACGCGACCCTGAACTGCGCACCACTCCCAACGGTAAGCCCGTGGTGGAGTTCACGGTTGCGGTTGATCGGCCCGGCGTTAAGGACCAGACGGACTTTATCGACTGCGTGGCGTGGGAAAAGAAGGCTGAGTTTGTCGCCCGGTATTTCAAGCAGGGAAAGCGTATCGAGGCAAGCGGCGTCCTTACCACGCGCACCTACGAGAAAAACGGGGTGAAGCGCAAGCGGACGGAGGTTCGCTGCGATCAGGTCTTCTTCGGCGAGTCCAAGAAAGATAGCAGCTCCACCCCGCAGGCAGCGCCGGAACCCACGAACGATGATTTCCGCCCGCTGCCCGATGATGATGACATCCCGTTCTGAGAAAGGAGAACACATGGAAGAAAACAAGAATCCCCTTATGGGCCACGTCGTAAAGGTTCCTGCACAGGTGTCTGGCATCCCCGACGGTGTGCAGATGACGGTGAACGCAGCCATGACCACCTTCGCGGCGGTCGATGGCAAACCGGCTGGTATCGAAAGCATGGGTACGGCAGAGTGCAATATGCTCGCCAGCTATACGCGGGGAACGGTTTCGTTCTCTGTCCACGGCGAAAAGCCCGTTATGGTGAGCGTTCGTCTGGATGAGCTGATGAAGCTCCTGCGGGCCGCTGCTGTATGTCACCATGAGCCGGAAGATAAGAAGAATGCTGAGGAGGAAAAGGTATGAGAAAGCTGTTTACGTCTGAATCTGTGACCGAGGGCCATCCCGACAAGGTGTGCGACCGTATCTCTGATGCGGTGCTGGATGCAGTGCTGGCGAAGGACTCGGAGGGCCGGGTGGCCTGTGAGACCTGCTGCACCGCCGACACGGTGTTCATTGCAGGCGAGATCACGAGCAAGGTCGATGTGAATATTGTGGGCATTGCCCGGCGGGTCCTGCGTGACATCGGCTACACCGGCGGAGCATCTGGCTTTAATGCCGATACCTGCAAAGTCATAGTGTCCGTCCACAAGCAGTCCCCTGATATTGCAATGGGAACCAGCGACATGGTCGGTGGCGCGGGCGATCAGGGCATGATGTTCGGCTATGCCTGCAACGAAACCCCGGAGCTGATGCCCCTGCCCATCATGCTTGCGCACAAGATGGCCTACAAGCTCGCCCAGACCCGCAAGGATGGAACCATCCCCTTTATCCTGCCGGATGGCAAAACGCAAGTAACGGTGGAATATGATGGGGATGGGAAGCCCCAACGCATCGACACCATCGTCATCTCCACCCAGCACACAGACGGGAGCCTCCCATTGCTGATGCACCCGCTGGTGGAAAATGTCATCACGCCTGTTTTGCAGGAAGCACGTCGGCACCTCCCGTGGCTCGACATCGACGCCTACGACCTGTACATCAATCCCACCGGGCGTTTTGTGCAGGGTGGCCCTGCGGCAGACACCGGCTTGACCGGGCGGAAGATCATCGTGGACACCTATGGCGGTTATGCTCCCCACGGCGGCGGGGCATTCTCTGGCAAAGACCCCACGAAGGTTGACCGCAGTGCAGCATACATGGCCCGGCATATTGCAAAGAACGTCGTGGCATCGGGTCTGTGCGACAAGTGTCAGGTCCAGTTGGCCTATGCGATCGGCATGGCGCTCCCGGTATCCCTGCGCATCGACACGTTCGGGGCCAATGTGGATGAGGAAAAGCTCTGCAATGCCGTAGATCGCTGCTTTGAACTGACCCCGCTGGGAATCATTGATGCTCTGAATCTGCGCCTGCCCATCTATGAACAGACATCCGCCTACGGTCACTTCGGCAATGTAACGGGCGGCAATTTCACATGGGAGAGTACCCATAAGGCGGGACTCTTGCGCAGAACGTACAACACACTGTAAGAAACAGGGCGAGCCTCTTTCCTCGTGGGCGGGGAAGGGGGCGAAGCCCATGATGGGAGGTTTAGACATGGCACAGGAAGACAAGAACGTCACCATTCCCCCGGAAATGATGCAGGAGATCGTACGGGTGGCATCGGAAACAGCCATTGAAAAGTTCCAGCATGAAGCGGAGCGGAACCGAAAGGCCGTCAAGGACAAGCGCCTGCATAACACCAAGCTGCTGCTTCAGAACTACCACTGCTTTGTGGAGCATAGCAAGAGTGCCGTGTATGAAGCCAGCCAGCTCTCCGAGGACGATGACTTCGAGGAGTTGATGGAGGAGCTGATGAGTCAGAGCGACGGCAGGGTGAGGGTCCCGGTGGTGAGGAGCATTCAGGAGAGCGCTGCCCACACCCGCATCATCGTGCAGCACATCGACCGTATGCTGGAATACTACAAGTTCCGCTGTGAGCATTCCAAGCGTGCGGAGGAAATGCGTCGGTATCGGACGATTTACGACCTCTACATTGCCCCTGAACCCAAGACTCAGCAGCAGATCGCCGATGAAGAACACGTCGATTTGTCAACCGTGTTCCGCGACCAGAAGGCGGGTATTTCCAAGTTGAGCGCCCTGATTTTTGGATGGTTGGACTAAAATTTGGGCAAAGTTGCAAAAAAGTTGCTATTGCAGCGCCATTACCACTGTGGTAAGATACGAAGCGTGAACCGATGTGTCACCCCGGAAAAACCGCGAGTGGCACATCCGGCCTCGTATCAAGCTGCAAAGTCAAAAACTTTCGTTCCAAATGCAAAATCGATTGACTCCGGTGGGTAAAGGGTTAGAATGAAGATAGGCCCAAAATCTTACCGAAAAGGTCAGGAGGTACGACGGATGGAACGAAAATCCGATAAAGTCAGACGTCTGGTTGCAGACGGCGACTTCAAAGGGGCTTTGCGGATTGCAAAGGACTTCAGGCTCGGCATCACGAAGGAGCAGTCCTCCACGATGACAAGAGCGTATGAGTGCATGGTCCACGGCAGATTCTACAAGCAGCTCGGCTATGATCTCGATGAGAAGATAGCTGAGGGCGTGAAGATTCTGGTGGGCTTGTACGGAAGGAGCGAGGCACATGATTTACACCAGCCGGTACAGTAACCCGGAACTCAAGACCGGGAACTACACAGTCGTTGGGATAACGCGGGGAGCGCCTAAGTTCCCCCTTCGGTATACGCTTGCAGGCAACATCATGGAGATCGCGCCGCCGGGTTATCTGTTCAACGAATACAACCGGGAGCGGTTCACGCCGCCCTACTTCCAGCACATGGACAGAGTGGGGACGGCGCGGATTGCTCAGATTCTCCAGCATTATGAGGACATGGGCAAGCCCGTGGTGCTTTGTTGCTACGAAGATGTCCGAAAGCCCGGAGAGTGGTGTCATAGACTGGTGTTCGCAGAATGGTGGCTCCAGAGAACAGGAGAAATGATCGAGGAGCTGCCCGACCCGTCACCAAACAAGTGGGCGAAGCAGCCTGAACCGCAGAAAGCGGTTGAGCCTGATGCAGTCCAGATGAAAATGTGGTAATACCCGCCGATAGCTCAGAAAGTAGAGCACCTGACTCTTAATCAGGGGGTCGCACGGTTCAATCCCTGCTCGGCGGACCAACCATAGGGAGTCATGTTGGAAACAGCATGGCTCCCATTTTTTATGCCTACGAACAAGGGCTTTCCAGACGCTCACGTCTTTGGAAACAACCCACCCTCTGGAAAGCAACTGCTCCAGTCGAAACCAGAGGGGCAAATTTGAAAGAAAGGTCGGTGATATGAATGGCAAAGTTCCAAAACCCCGGAGCATTCTTCCTCGGAACGCTGGTTGCTCAGGAGCAGAAGTTCCTGAAGCCGCTGATTGAAAATGCCCGCAAGCAGGGGTACACCCGGTTCGTTGAGCCGTGCGCCGGCGCTTTCGCCATGTCGCACATCGCGGCGCAGTGTGGGTACAAGCCCAACGAGATCGAAGCCAGCGACGTTTCGATGTTCACCTCCATCATGGGGTACGCCATTACGGGCCAGTCCCTTGAGGAGCTGGAAATCAGAGCGGATGGCTTCACGAATGAGGAGCTGCTTGACCCTGCGGTTGCGCTCTATGCGCAGTTGTACCTGCGGACTGTGAAGAACGCCGGGAAGGAATACTTCTACGGCATCATGCGCGATCTGGAATATCGCAAGGAGGAGCATCTGGCGGAAATCCGCGCACAGCTCGACAGGGCCAAGCAGTCCTTGCATGGGATGAGCTACCGCCCGCTGGATATGTGGAAGCACCTTGAAACGTGCTATGATGACCCCCACTGTCTTGTGGTTGCAAACCCGCCCACCTATGCCGCTGGCTTCGAGAAGTGGTATGACACCGGCGGGCGCATGACGTGGAAAGAACCTGAGTACGGCATCTTTGACCCGAAGACCGGGCTGACTGAGCTGTACGACAAGATGAACGATGCCAAGTGCCTCCTGATGTGCTATGAGGAAAATGCTCCGGGCCTCACTGCCGGGCATCCTGTCTTTGCCCGGTATGGTGTGCGTGACGGCATCAACGTGTACCTGACTACCAACCGCCCGGATGAGGCGACCATGCTTGCCGAGGGTAAAATGATTACCCGCCCGAACGAGGGTAAGCTGGAGCCGCTGGATTGCAGCATCCTGCCGCGTGATTATGAAATCACCCGCAAGAGCAAGATTCAGATTACCCAGATCGAGCGCACTGCCGCTCAGTATTACAGGAAGCTCTGGACGCACAACTTCGTCGGCTCATCTGCGCCTATCAACATGGCCGTCCTCATCGACGGCAAACTGGCGGGCGTATTCGGGCTGGATAAGTCAGCGCTCACGATGGGAGCTTTCGGCACGCAGGTTTCCGATGCTGTGTTCCTCATGTATGGCATGACCGTTCCCCATAAGACCTACCGGCTGGGGCGGCTGCTGACCATGCTTGCACAGAACAGGCCACTGATTATGAATATCTGCACGGATTTGGAGAAGGAAAAGGCCAAGTCCCTCAAGACGGTGCAGATGACCAAGTACCCGGAGGCCAAGGAAATGCGGGGGCTGATGGAGTTGACCAAGAAAGTCCCGGATAAGAAGATGGGCTACCGGCTCACATACGAGTCGCCCTTGTACGATAGAAACGCCAAACAGGCATTGAATGAATGGTTAGGGAGGGAAGAACGATGGCAGAAACAGCGCGAGAAAACCAAGTCAGTAGCGCAGCCGTAAAGTATGAAACGGTCGCTGACATGGGTTTCGGTCTGGTCATTGCCAAAGTAAAGCTGACCGACTTCCGCGAGCAGGACATCAACGCTCGCATTATGAAGACCGAGATGCAGAAGCAGCTCACCGACAACATCAAGAAGCGGGGCCAGCTCGAAAGCCTCCCGTTCTGCGCACTCATCGACGGCAAGATCGAGATTATCTCCGGCCACCACCGCATCCGCTCTGCAAAGGACAGTGGTGTGCTGACGGAGCTTTTTGTCATTCTGGACACCACCGGCCTGCGGCGCTCTCAGGTGGCTGCGAAGCAGTTGGCGCACAACGCCATCAGCGGCTTTGATGACCAGTCCACCCTGAAGGAAATTGCCAAGATGATCGACGATGTGGACGATATGCTGGAAAGCTATATCGGCAAGGACATCATCGGCGAGCCTATGGCCGAGCTTGAGAAGTTGCTGTCCCCGAAGGTGGAGTTCGACTGGAAGAACGTCACGTTCACCTTCCTGCCGCACCAGCTCCGCGATCTGGACCAGCTTGTGAAGGTTCTGGGTTCCCTCAGCCCCGATATGCTGGGCGTTGCAGATATTGACCAGCACGAGGAGTTCATCGAAACCATCACGAAGTACCAGCAGTTTGCCAACGTCAAGAACACCGGCGCTGCCATCCACGCCATGATTAAGGCCACCGAGTCCCTGTTCGATGACCTGCACTTCGATGAAAGTCAGGAGTGGGTGCAGTTGCCCAACCTGTTCGGCTCCCCGGCCATCCCCAAAGAGGCCGCTGATACCATCACGCAGGCGCTCGATAAGATGGTCAAGGATGGCGAGATCGGCCCGAAGAACAAGTGGCAGGCCCTTGAATACTGGGCTGCGGATTATCTGGCAGGGAAGTAGGTGATAGCAAATGCCTACGCCTCTAAAGTACAATCCGGCGTACCACGATGACTGGGCATGGTCACTTGCTATCAAGGGCGCAACCGATCAGGATATTGCTGATGCCTTCCATGTTTCGCGTAGGACTATCATCCGCTGGCGGCAGACGTACCCGTCGTTCAATGAAGCCTGCCAGCATGGGAAAGAAGTTGCCGATGCAAAGGTGAAGCGGTCGCTGTATGAACGTGCCGTAGGCTTCGAGTATCAGGAAAAGGAAAGCGTCATCGACGTGGACCCCCGGACGGGCGAGCAGAAGCCTGTCCGGGTCAGGACGCTCACCAAGAAAGCCGTCCCCGATACGATGGCTCAGATGTACTGGCTCAACAACCGATGCCGGGATGAGTTCTCCCAGACACAGAAGGTTACGCTTGACGGAGCTGTTCAGACATCCCCGTTCGATAACCTGACGGATGATGAACTCCGCCGTCTGGCTCAAATGGACGAGGGCCTTGATGGCGACGCGGAATAATGTTTCGCCTGCCAAGCGTAAGTACCTCGGCTCAAATGCCCGGATTGCGCTGGCGAAACGGCACTACGCCGATTATGTCCAGTACGTCCACATGGGCAGGTGGAAAAGAGCCAGACACCTTGACCTCGTGTGTGAGAAGCTGGAAAGCATCATGGAGGGGAAGACCAACCGACTGATGATATTCATGCCACCGCGCCACGGCAAGTCTATGACCGTGACCGAAACCTTCCCCTCGTTTTATCTGGGCAAGAACCCAGAAAAGCGCGTCATCGAAATCAGCTACAGTGGCGACCTTGCCCAGCAATTTGGCAAGCGGAACCGCGATAAGGTCGAGGAGTTCGGGCCTGCGCTGTTTGGACACACCATCTCCCAAGTGCAGGCCACCAAGACGAACTGGAACCTCGACAACGGCATGGGCGGCATGATTTCCGTCGGTATCGGCGGCTCCATCACCGGCTATGGCGCAGACCTGCTTATCGTCGATGACCCCATCAAGAACCGTGCCGAAGCTGAATCAGCCACCTACCGCGATAAGCTGTGGGATGAGTACCAGTCCACGGTCAGTACCCGACTGCACGCAGGCGGTGCTGTTATCATCATCCTTACCCGCTGGCACGAAGATGACCTTGCTGCCCGGCTCCTGAACCCGGAGTACGGCAAGGTCGAGGACTGGGACATCATCTCGCTCCCGGCTATCTGCGAAGACCCAGCCACCGACCCTCTGGGCCGCGAGGCTGGCGAAGCGCTATGGCCTGCAGGCGGCTATGATGAAACATGGGCTGCACAGCAGAAAGAGACCGTCGGCACATACGCATGGTCCTCTCTGTATATGCAGACCCCCACACCAAGCTCCGGCGGTATGTTCAAGCGAGAGTGGTGGAAACGCTGGGCGGCGCTGCCGTCCGGCCTGCACGACTTCATCCAGTCGTGGGACTGCACCTTCAAGGACAAGGACGGCTCGGACTTCGTGGTCGGGCAGGTCTGGGCAAGGAAAGGCGCAGACCGCTATCTGCTCGATCAGGTGCGTGGCCGCATGAGCTTCACGGAAACGCTGGATGCCATGCGCGGGCTTTCCTCCAAGTGGCCCCAGACCACAAGAAAGCTGGTCGAGGACAAGGCCAACGGTACGGCAGTCATCGACGTGCTGAAGAAAGAAATCCCCGGCATCATCCCTGTGGAGCCGTTTGGCGGCAAGGTGGTCCGCGCCCATGCGACCACCGCCGTGGCTGAAGCTGGGAACATCTACATCCCAGCGGCATCTGCCTGCCCGTGGGTAATGGACTTTGTGGAAGAAATGGCCGCGTTCCCCAGCGGTGCGCACGATGACCAAGTTGACTGCTATTCGCAGGCGAACGCCTATTACAACGACAACACGTTTGATATTCGTTCGCTGATAACGTAAGAAAAGAGGTGAATGCAATGCTGATTATTTTCTCGGTCAATGACCAGAAAATTACCCATGACCTGAAAGGCCAACTCGTTGCGGGGAGCGTGGACATCGTTCAGGCGGCGTTCAAATTCGATAGCTCGTGGGATGAGCTGGACAAGATCATCGTTTTCACGAGCAGTGCTTGCTCGAAGCCCGTCCCTGTACAGTTCGCTGATGAGGCGTTCTACATCCCGAAAGACGTGCTGAAACCCGGAAAGCTCTATGTTTCCGTGGTCGGTTTCGGGCTGGATGGTCGGAAGAAGACCACGCAGAAGTGGGACATCATGCAGGCCATCACCGTTCAGAGGTGCGGCGACGGCGGCGACTGTGACCTGCTGCGGTATATGGCACAGGGTCAGGTTTCTGACGGGAACGTCGCAAAGGATAAGGAGGTCGGCGATATGCTGGACAAGGTGTTCGGCAAATCGGATGCCCCCAAGCCCGACCCCGGTGGCTCAGACTCCGGCGATAAGAACATCAGTGAGGACGATGTTGCCACGGATAAGGATGTGGCCGATATGCTCAACAAAGTATTCGGTTGATGTCCTCTCGCCCTTGAAAGAGGGGCTTAATTTGTCATAGCGGTGTGGAAACTGCTGTGAAATATAATTTTGGAGGTATGCAAATGCCCGTATCCGCAAGCAAGCTTGTAACCCTCGCTCAGTTACAGGCGCAGGCGGAGAGAGTAAAGCAGGAACTGGCGAAGTACACGCTGGCATCCGAGCTTGGCTCCCTCGCCAAAAAGAGCGAAATTTCGGAAGCTGATCTCTCGGCTGCTCTGAAGGCCATCATTGATGGTAAGATGGATGCAGCAGACAGCATGACGACCGAGGCAATCAACACTGCCATCGCCACCGCCATTGCAAAGTCTGCTCATGCACGCTTCGAGAAAGCTAAGAAGGTCCCTTCCAACGATGAGGCGCAGGATAATGTGCTGTATCTGGTGATGAATGCTGCCACCGGGTACTACGACATCTACGCTAAGGTCGGCGATGAGGTCGTCCGTCTGGATGACACCACCGTTGACCTGAGCAACTATGCGACCATCGACCAGTTGAATGCCGTTTCTGGCGGCATTGGCGGCACGGTGTATGCAGGCACGAAGGAAGACCTGTCTGCATCCGATGATTCGGTTATCGCCGCGTATTTCAAGGCGCACACCGACGTGACCGTCAAGAAGGGCGATGTCTTCGTGATCACGACCACCGTTGGCAGCTCCATTTATGAGAAATCCGCCTACTTCTACGACGGCAAGGCATGGGTGGCGATGACCGGCAATGTCGATGCCGATAAGGTCATCCTGCGCGAGGACATCACACTGGCTGGTGGCTATACGCAGGTCGGCAACCTGACCAAGAGCCAGAACGGCACGGCTACTTTCTCCACCAAAGGCAAGAGCGTTATGGACGCGCTGACTGAAATCTTCAGCAAGCGCCTCCAGCCCAGCATCACTGCCCAGCCGTCTATCGGCACGTTCACGCTGACCGGCGCGGGTGCTGTGGAGGCCGGCACTAAGGTGGCTGCTGCGGCCTACTCTGGCGCTTCCCTGAACGCCGGTTCCTACCAGTACGGCCCGGCCACCGGCGTTACTGCTACCAACTGGAAAGTTGAGCGTATCACCAATGCGGCCACCACGCAGGTTGCCACTGCTGATGCAGCATCCCTGACCGCTGGCTCTGACAACAACGGCGGCACTGGCTTCATCATCGGCGACGCTGGCGACAACGCTGTGTCCAGTCTGAAATACCGCGTGACCGCAACCCACGGCGCAGGTGTGACCGCAAAGGATAACCTCGGTGCTGCATCCAGCCCGGTGGTCGCCATTGCGGCAGGCAGCAAGACCAAGGACACTGCTGCCTACACCCCGTTCCGCAACGTGTTCTACGGTGCGTCCACTGGCAAGCCTACTCTGGACAGCGCGGCTATCCGCGCACTGGGCAAGACCGGCAAGGCTTACGCCGCCGGTGTGCTGACCATCAATGTTCCCGTCGGTGCGCAGCGTGTGGCGATCGCCTGCATTGCGACGGCCAAGGGTGTCACCAAGGTCATCAACGAAACCGCGATGAACGCGGATGTCACCAGCACCTTCACCAAGTCTACCGTGTCCGTCGAGGGCGCAAATGGCTATGCGGCGAAGGATTACAACGTCTGGGTCTTTGAGCCTGCTGTTGCCTATGGCAATGCCGCAGTCCTCAAGGTTACGCTGGGCTGAGAGGGGAGGAACTGAACATGGCTGTGAACAATACCGCAAAGGCATACTCCAACATGGAGTTCCCCCTGAGCATGAAACGTCAGGATGCTTTTGCTCTTGACCCGACCTGCGTCTGGCCTTCTCTGGCGGAGGCGCAGAACTACGCAAAGACGAACCCGACCGCGTACATCGGTCAGGTCCTCTCCGTGGTTGCTGATGGTACGGCTACCGCATACACCATCCAGAACGCTGACGGCGATCTCGCCCCTCTGGGCGCTGCCGCAGTTGATATTGCGACCGATTCCGAAGTGAGCGAGATGCTGAGTGAAGTATTTCCCACCGATAACACCTGATAACGATATGGAGGAATGAACGATATGGCATACAATGAGGAAAAGCTGGCCCGCCTGAAGCACCTGAAGCAGCTCGCACAGAAAGCTAAGGCTGAGAGCGACGCTGTTGCTACTCGTGTTAAGGCTCTGGAAGCTGTTGGCGCACAGGCCAACGTGCTGGAGACCATTAAGGTCAACGGCGTGGTGCAGAGCATCGAGGATAAGACTGTGGACATCAAGGTTCCCGGCTACACTGTGGAGAAGTCTGAGAAGTCCGGCGACTATGCTGCTGTCTACCAGCTCATGAAGGATGGCGTTGCGGTTGGCGCGGCTATCAACATTCCGAAGGATATGGTGGTTAAGTCTGGCTCTGTTGTGACTAACCCCACCGGCCAGCCCAAAGGCACTTATATCAAGCTGGTTCTGGCAAATGCCACCAACGACACCCTGTACGTTGATGTCGGCGGCCTGATCGAGTATGTTACCTCCGGCTCTGCTGCGGGTGATATGGTTGTCATCGCCATTGATGAGCAGACTCATAAGGTCACCGCATCTATCACCGACGGCGCAATCACTAAGGCAAAGCTGGAGACCGAGGTGCAGACCGCCCTGAACAAGGCCCATGAGCACGCCAACGCGGCCGAGCTGGACAAGATCGCTACCGGCGATAAGGCAAAGTGGGACGCCACTTCCACCAAGGTTGAAGGTATTGCTGAGGGCGCTACCAAGGTCGAGGCCAGCACCACCGAAGGCAATATTAAGATCAATGGCGTGGAGACCGCAGTCGTTACCATCGCCACCGACGCTGAGGTCACTGAGATGCTGACCGAGGTCTTTGGCGCAACCGCCTGATAACCCATAAGTAAGAATGCAGCGGCAGGGGAATGGACTCCTGCCGCTGTTATTTTTGGAAAGGAAAGCGAACATGAGCGACAAACTCAACACGCTTGAAGCGCTTAGGCTTGCTTCTCTGAAGGCAAAGGGTTACACGGCAGAACAGATTGCAGAGTTGTCTTCTGCGATGGAAGACATCATCAAGGACATCAACGATTCCCTGAAGACCTGCGAAGATCATGTACAGTCGGCTCATGCTCCTGCCAATGCGGAAGAAAATGTCATCGTCAGCATCCAGCGGAACGGGCAGGCTATTCCTCCCGACAACAAAGTCGTGAACATCGAGGTCCCGACCAAGACCTCTGCGCTGGAGAACGACTCCGGCTATGCCACGACGGAAGATGTTGAGGAAAAGGTCAACGGGGCCGGGCATCTGAAAGCCGTCCCTGTCGATGCTCTCCCTGCGCCCAGTGAGGCCAACGCTGACACCATTTATTTCCTTCGTAAGAACAACAGTGAAGCTGGGAAGCAGTACAGAGCGTACAAGCTCATCCACGGCATCTTTGAAATCGTCGGCTCTGCTGAAGTAGACCTCACCGGCTATGCTACGCAGGAAAGTGTGGCAAAGGCGGATGACAACCTCATCAAGGGCATCTACAACAACATGACCGCAAGCAGCGAGAAGTATCTGGGCAGTGGGAACCTGCTGCTGTTCTGGACGCTTCTGAAAGGCCTGCTCAACGGCCATGAGTCCAGCATCAACGACCTGTTGGCTCGTGTGAAACTGCTGGAGCTGATTCTCAGCGCTGATGTTACTGGCAACCCGTACTACGTCACCTTCAACACCCTGACGGATGTTGTGGTATCCTCTGGCATCTGGAACGAAACGGATGGACGCATTGAATTTTAACAGGAAGGAGGAAGCGCAATGCACATACCTGAAGATGAGGCCGAGCGTCGGCGTTTGAATGAGCGTGGCCGTGAAATCCTCCGGCGGAAGAACGGCGCTGTGCGTCCGCATCGTGAGGATGGCTATGTGAACCTCCTGAACAAGTACGGAACCAAGCAGGACAACTCCGAGGCGTACAAGTTTGAGCGGGAGCCGGTCATCCCTGATATGCAGCTCACCGGGCTGTATGAGGGCAACGGCCTGTTCTCCAAAATCATTGATACGCCTGCCGAGGAAGCGCTGAAGCATGGTTTCGACCTGAACCTGAAAAGCGATGAGCTGAACGCCTTTGTGGAAGACGCTCTGGACGATCTCGAATGGGAGGAGAAAGCCGCCACCGCAATCAAGTGGGCACGGCTCTACGGCGGCGCTCTTATCGTCATGCTGATCGACGATGGGCGCGGGCTGGAAGAACCCGTTGACTGGGAACATATCCGCAGCATTGATGAACTGCGCGTCTATGAGCGCTCCATCGTGCAGCCTGACTACACCAGCCTGTACCAGCAGGACTACGGCGGGAAGGGCGTGGGAAACCGGGTGTCCAAGTTCGGACAGCCGGAATATTACTATGTTTCCAGCATCTACGGTTCCTTCAAGGTCCATGAGAGCCGCTGTCTGGTGTTCCGCAACGGCGTTCTGCCGGAGCAGACCTCCAATGCAACCTACCTGTTCTGGGGTATGCCTGAGTACGTTCGCATCCGTCGGGCGCTGCGGGAAACCGTGACTGCCCACACCGACAGCGTGAAACTGCTGGAGCGGAGTGTGCAGGCCATCTACAGCATGAAGGGGCTTGCCTCTCTGCTGACCACAGATGACGGCGAGAACCAAGTGCTGAAACGTCTACAGCTTGTAGACACTTCCCGTGGTCTGCTGAACAGCATCGCCATTGACTCCGAGGGCGAGCAGTACGACTTTAAGACGTTCCAGTTCTCTGGTGTCAAGGATGTAATCGACGCGACCTGCAATATGCTGTCCGCGCTGACGAACATCCCCCAGACGATTTTGTTTGGCCGCTCACCGGCCGGCATGAACGCCACCGGCGACAGTGACTTCGAGAGCTACTACAACTTCGTGGAGAAGATTCAGCGCTTGATGCTGAAGCGAAACCTCCGAACGCTGTTGGATGTTGTGTTCCGCGCAGGCATTGCCTCTGGTGACGTGACGGAGGAACCCGACTATAAGCTGGAGTTCAACCCGCTGTGGAGCCTGAGTGACACGGAACAGGCCACGGTTGACCAAACCAAGGCCCAGACGGCTCTGGTCAAAGCCCAGACTGCGCAGGCATACGTCGATATGCAGGCCCTTGACCCCACCGAGGTACGCCGCCGCCTTGCATCCGATGAGGAGTTTGATGTCGAAGACATCATCTCCGAGGATGACGAGGATGATCTGTTGCAGTCCTTGCTGGGTACGGAACCGAGCGCCATGAGCAACGTGGAAGCAGCCCAGAAGAACCTTGAGCAGGGGCAGGCTCCGGGCGGTGTAGAGCAGAGCACTGCCGCAGCACCTACGGTCACACCGCCGACCGCCAATGCCGATGCCGCCGACACTGACCGCGGTGTCGGCGTTCTTGTTGTGCAGGATGGCCGGTTTCTCTGCGGCACTCGCCTGAAGGGTGGCTCCATTGGCGGGCCGGGTGGGCATATCGAGGCGGGGGAGTCCCCGGAAGATGCCGCCATCCGCGAAACGCAGGAGGAGTTCTGCATCACGCCGAAAGACCTTATGCCGGTAGCCTTCCTGAGCGACCTGAAACCGCCGTACTGTCCGTCCCATGTGTTCCTCTGCACGGATTTTGACGGCAGCATCCGGTGCGCTGATGGCGAGATGTCCTCTCCGGGGTTCATCACCGCCGAAAAGGTGGCCGAGCTGTCCACTCAGAACCCCGAACGCTTGTTCCCGCCGTTTGCCCAGAGCGTCACCGCTCTGCTTGACGTTTTATCGTCAAATCCCGGTTTGACATCGGAAGCACAAAATGCTAAGATGAAAGATAGGATGGACTTCAACGAAGCCGACCACCCACGGGATGAGAACGGGAAGTTCGCGGAGAGCGAGGGCAGCAGCTCTGGCTCTGCTGAGAGTGAGCCTGCGGTATCCCCCGAAGGCGAGAATGCTTCGTGCAAAGGGTTTGCAGACCCCGAAAAGAAAACCGTTCATTTCACCAAACATGGCGCTGAGTTCGGATTCTCGACAGAAGACGAATATGAAGCGGCTGCGGATAAATTCTTGCAGCAGCCGTGCGGAGGCGATGTGATCGGCTATAGCACTCCCACGGGCAAAATCGTCCGTTTCAACGTAAAGACAACGGAATACGCCTCTGGATTTCCGGGCCAGAACATCTGCACCTACATGAAGCCCAAATGCGGTAGCGGTGGCGTAGCCAAGCCTGATATGGCGATGGCCTACTACAACAAGTTCAAGGAAAAGGACGGTGTGTAAGATGTCTACGGTCAAATCTGGTGAAAGCTATATCTGCCCGGTCTGTGGAAAATATACGTTTGAGAGCGCAGGCGAGTTTGACATCTGCCCGGTGTGCAACTGGGAAGATGATCTCGTCCAGCTTGATGACCCGGATGAAGAAGGCGGGGCCAACCGCATGAGCCTGAACCAAGCCCGCAAGGCGTGGGCCGCAGGAAAGCAGGTGGAGTGAGCATGGATAACTTCAGAGTCATCTACCGCATTCTGCGGTATCTGGAAAAGGCGCTGGATTACGATGAACCCAATATGGACTGCATCTCTGCGAAGGCGCTGAAGCTCTCTGACCAGCGTTGGGTGGCGCTGATGGAGATGCTTTCCAAGGAGGGCTACATCGACGGCTTTTCTGTGCAGAGGACCGTGGATGGCAGCATCCTTGTCTCCAGCTCTACGCCGCGTATCACGCTGAAAGGACTGGAATACCTACAAGAAAACTCTCTAATGAAAAAAGCTGCCGAGCTTGCGAAAGGCGTTGCTGACATCATCACCTAAGAACCGAATAACGTACAGCAAAGAGCGATGGGAAACCACCGCTCTTTTTGTTTGTCCGAATTTCCCATCTCAAAAACGGAACGGAGATAGATTATGAACAAGGTTACGATTTTTAAGTACGAAGAAAACAAGCTGGTGCGTACCATGAACATCAGCGGTGAGCCGTGGTTCGTCCTGAAGGACGTGTGCGAGGTGCTTGACCTCGGCACAACTGCCAAAGTTGCAGAACGGCTGGATGCAGATGAAAAGGGTATGAATCAGATTCACACCCCCGGCGGGATGCAAAGCGTGACCGTCATCAACGAGTCTGGCCTGTATAACGTCATCCTGCGCAGCGATAAGCCGGAGGCCAAGCCCTTCCGCAAGTGGGTCACGGCCGTGGTGCTGCCCAGCATCCGCAAGAACGGCGGCTACATTGCCGGGCAGGAGGAGCTTTCCCCGCAGGAGCTTATGGCAAAGGCTTTGCTGGTGGCACAGAAGACCCTGACCGACCGCGATGCCCGCATCAAGGAGCTAACGGCGCAGAACCAGATCATGCAGCCGAAGGCCGAGTATTTTGACGAGCTGGTGGCCCGGAACCTGCTGACCAACTTCCGGGAAACCGCCAAGGAGCTGGGCATCAAGGAAAAGGACTTCGTCGGCTGGCTGTTGGAACACAAGTACATCTACCGCGACCAGAAGAACAAGCTGATGCCGTATGCGGCAAAGAACAACGGCCTGTTTGAGGTGAAGGAACGCACGGGTCGGCACAACGACTGGGCCGGGACCCAGACGCTCATCACTCCGAAGGGCCGTGATACCTTCCGGCTTCTGTGCAAGGAACCGCCTGTTTTACCGCAGTTCACCGCATTGTAAACCGACACAACGGCCATTGTAAACCAGAAAAGAACCGCTTTTCCACCGCAATCACCGAAATGGTCGGAAAACTCAAACCTCAAATCTGCCTATTCTTAGAATAAATTCAATGGAATTTGGATAAATATTCAAAAATGACAGTAATTCACCAAATTTTGGTAAAATGTCCGCCGGACAATCCGCCGGAGCGTCCGACTATAACCGTACCTCACCCAACCAAACCGTAACCTGTTGTCAAATTTTCACTTCGTTCAAATTTGCCAACGGTGCGGGCGCGGGGCTGAGCATCAGGCAGGGGCTTTTCGCAACTGCCGCAAATAAAGCCATCTGGCGGCTTTCAAACATCTGACACAAAATTATCCCACAAGCACATTTGGGACGTTTCCCGGCACTCATCAGAAGCTCTCAGATGGCATTAAGCCATAATCTCAACTGCGGCGGTACAAATCGCCGCTTTTTTGCTGTTCAGAACCAGAAAAGGAGGCGAAAACAGTGAATGATACCGTCCACGGACACATGGTACAAGACCTGCTCCGCCACCGCTTCGGCAGTCACGATAACCTGATATGCAAATATTCACAAAAGTACCCCGTTCAGGCGGAACGCGAGTTCCAGCGGGTCACCAATGCGTACATCCGCATCCTGAACGAACTGCTGAAGGAGTATCTGCCGGAGATCAGGGACGCGGCCCGCGCAGAGCGTGAAGCAGACCAGCGCCATGATGACGCTTCGGACCTGATTGCCAAGGTCAAGACGGTTTTCTCCAAGATGACCGTGGAGCTGGAGCGGCGCACCTCTATGTTTGGTCTGCGCAGCAAGATCGAGTCTATGGCAAAGCTCACGCGGAAGTTGAGCATCCGGGAGTGGAAGAAGGCCGTCAAGTCCACGCTGGGCATAGACCTGATGGACGACTACTACACCGGCGAGCTGTACAAAACGATGATGGAGCGCTGGGTCGAGGATAACGTGGCGCTCATCAAGACCATCCCGCAGGAAAGTCTGGGGCGTATGCGTCAGATCGTGCTGGAGGGTTATCAGAACGGCGAAACCACAACGGCCATCGTCAAGCAGATTCAGCGGACGTACAGCGTAGACCGGCGGCACGCCCAACTGCTTGCCCGCGACCAGATCGCCAAGCTGAACGGTGACATCACCCAGCAGCAACAGCAGGACGCTGGCGTGATGGAGTACGTCTGGTCAACCTCTGGCGATAGCCGTGTCCGCCCAAGCCATGCTGCGCTGAACCACAAGCGGTTCCGCTGGGATGACCCGCCGGTGGTCGATGAAAAGACCGGGCGGCGCTGTCACCCCGGCAAGGACTACCAGTGCCGCTGCTGCGCGCTGCCGGTCTTCAACATCAAAACCGTAGACCTGCCGGTCACGAAAGGGGGCGATGGCCGTGGATGAAACCATCCTCTAAGACCTGAGAAGGGAGTTGTTCAACATGGGAACTGAAACGAAAGTTCAGCGCTTCGACAGCCTGCCGCTGGATGCCACCTATTTCACGGATGAGGGCTACCTTGTAGACCATCCCATCGTGACATCGGTGGGCATTTTTGTTTATCACAACCCGGACGGTTCCGAACGCCGGGAGCTGCGGTTGCCCGAAGAAGTCTTTGCTGAAAAGAGCCTTGCGTCCTACAAGGGAAAACCCATCATCGTAACGCATGATGCAGGCTACGTTGACACCGATAACGTGAAAGAGGAGAGCATCGGCACGATTTTGTCGGAGGGCTACCGGGACGGCGATGATGTCCGAGCGGAAATCATCATCCACGACACCGACAGCCTGAAGAAGTACAAAATGCGAGAGTTGTCCTGCGGCTATAACCTGCGTCTGGACGAAACGCCCGGTGTCTGGGAGGGGCAACCCTATGATGCCATTCAGCGGGACATCGAAATCAACCATCTTGCCCTTGTCGATAAGGCGAGGGCTGGTGAACAGGCCCGGCTCAACATTGATGGGCAGGGCCACGACTGCATGAAAGGAGAAAAACTGAACATGGAAAACACCACCAAGAGAACTGATGGCGCTCCCACCCCGGAGGAGCTGGCCGCTGCTGTGGAGGCGTTCAAGAAACGCCGTGCAGAGCGTTCTGGCTCTGCGGCCGATGGCGGCATCACCGCAGAGCCGCCCGCGCAGACCGCCGGTGCTGCTGAGGGTGAACAGCCCGATGCCGTGCAGCAGGTCAAAGACCGCCGCGACCGCCGCGATTCCGAGGGCGACCCGGCAGATATGACCGGCGCAATGGGTGTGATCGCGCAGCAGGACGAAGACATTGACACCCTGCTGGGCGTTATCGACGTTCTGAAAGCCGCTGGCACGACCACTGATGGTGCTGATGGCGACTGCGGCGGCACTCAGACCGATGGCGACGGCGAGGGCAATGAAGGCAACGCTGATGAGGGCGGCGACACCGCACAGGACAAGAAAGACCGCGCAGATTCCGCCAACGACTTCCGCGAGCTGCTGCGCGTTGTCCGTGTCGGCGACCGCCTGAACATGGACGGTCTGGAGGCCATGAGCGTTAAGGAAGCTAAGAAGGCCGTTCTGGGCAAGCTGAAGCCCACCCTGCATCTGGATGGCAAGAGCGCTGCCTATGTCAACGCAGCCTTCGACATGGCCGCTTCCGAAATGAAGGAGCGCAAGGATACCAACTATCAGCGTTCCCAGATGATGCACGGCGATGGTAAGCCCCCTGTGAAGCAGACCGGCTCCGCTTCCGAGGCCCGCCAGCGCATGATCGACCGCAGAATGAAGAAGGAGGAAAAGTAAGATGGGTGTTCAGAAAACCTACGGTTATGCAACCAGCAAGGGCGTTGCAGGCGGCATCTACGATATGTTCCACTACCCGGTGGACTCCCGTTTCAACGAGGAGGAGAACGGCAAGCTGCATTTCGGCGTTGGCGTTGTCACCGGCAAGGTTCCGGGCAGCAGCGTTGCGCTGCCGACCAGCGCGAGTACCGCTGATAACTTCGAGGGTGTTGTCATCAACGGCTTCGACCGCCAGCAGGATTTGGAGGGCAAGCTCTACGTCCTGAACAACCAGAACGTCGGTGTCATGCGCCGTGGCCGCGTTTGGGTACGTCTGGCGACCGGCGCTGCACCCGCCTATGGTGATGCCCTGCACATGATCGTGGAAGGCGATGAAGCAGGCTGCTTCGCAAAGGAGGGCGGTATCGCAATTCCCGGTCGCTTCATCGGTGCGACCAGCAATGGCGTTGCTCCGGTGGAGTTGTACGGCGTTCCTGCCGCAAGCGGCGCTGATGGTCACGCTGCATCCACCGATGATGCCAAGCCTACTGTCTGAGAGAAGGAGGACAAAATCAGATGAACACTAACCAGAAATCCATGAGATACGACCAGAACGACTACGATGCTCTGCTGCACTCCAAGATTCCGGCCGCTCTGGTCGAAACTCCGCAGATGAACTTCGATGATGCCAGCGATGCCTCCGTGTTCTTCGCCCGCGAGCTGGATTACGTCAAGTCTCAGTCCTATGATGTGGAGTACCCGGAGTTCACCGCGCTGAAGCTGTTCCCGGTGTCCAGCGAAATCAACCCCGGTGCCGAGACCGTCACCTACTACAGCTACGATAAGACCGGCATGGCGAAGATTATCAGCAACTACGCCACCGACCTGCCCCGTGCTGATGTGAAGGGCAAGCCCACCACCGCCATCATCAAGTCTCTGGGTGACAGCTACGGCTACTCCATTCAGGAAATGCGTGCCTCTGCTATGGCAGGCAAGTCGCTGGATGCCCGCAAGGCAGAGTCCGCCCGCTACCAGATCGACTACCTGAACAACAAGATCGCGTGGAACGGCGATGAGGAAACCGGCCTGCGCGGCGTTCTGTCCAAGGACAACGATGTGCCGCTGTACGTCCCTGCGACCGGCGCAAAGGGTTCTACCAAGTGGGCAGACAAGACCGAGGACGAGATTTTGGCCGACATCACCGGTATGCTGAAGCAGGTCGCCCGCACCACCAAGAAGGTGGAGAAGCCGGACACTCTGGCGCTGCCGTCCGAGGCGTATATCGAGATTCAGAACCGCCGCATCGAAAGCACCGCCACCACCGTGCTGAAGTACGTTCAGGATAATATCAAGGATATTACCCGTATCGTCTCCTGCCCGGAGCTGGACCCCGACAGCGTGGATACCAACCCCTATGCGGCAGAAAGCGATGGCAAGGGCGTTGCGCTGCTGTTCAAGAACGACCCCCGCAAGTTCACCATCGAGAACCCGCTGTCCTTCATGCAGTATCCCGTGCAGCCTGAAGGTCTGGAGATGGTCGTTCCCTGCGAGGCCCGCACCGCAGGCGCTATCATCTACTACCCCATGTCCATGCTGATTGCCACTGGCATCTGCTGACTCACCCGTGGAGCTGCCGTACGTTTGTGCGGCGGCTCCTATCTTTTTGTAAAGGAGCCATGATATGAAACTGAAGAATATCGGAAACAAAATCATCAGCATCGGCGCTACCGTGATCCTGCCGGGTGAAACCAAGGAAGTCACCGGCTATGATGACAACGAGATCGTGAAGTTCTTCATCGGGCAGGGAAACCTGTCCGAGGTCAAGAGCCGCACTGCTGCAAAGGAGAAATAAGTCATGGAAGATGCCGTCAGAATTTTCAGGCTGGTTGCCACCGAGTTCGACGTGCTGAACGATGAGACCGTTGAGGAATGGCTGAACCTCACAGCGCCGCTCATCAGCAAGAAGGTGTTCGGGAAGCTGTATGACCAAGCCATCGCACTCCTGACGGCACATCGCCTGAAAATGGCCGGCTATGGCAATAACCAGTACGGCAGCGTGGGCGACGCTCTGCGCGTTGGAAGCTACACTGAAGGCGAAACATCTGTCAGCTTCAACGTAAATCAGGGAACCAATCTGATGGCAGATGCCGAACTGGCGCTGACTCCCTATGGTCTGGAGTACCTGACGCTGCGGCGGTTGGTCGTGATCTCGATTCGTTCTGCGGGTGAATGCCGATGACCGGCGGGTGGGACCGGTTGACCCCGGAGGGGGAGAAGTTCTTCCGGCAAATTGATGAGCTTCAGGACAAGGAGGTCTTTGTAGGCTTCCAAGCGGGCAAGGTCACGGATGACCGGGGCGTTGATATGGCGCAAATCGCCATGTGGAACGAACTGGGAACCTCGACCGCGCCCTCCCGACCGTTCCTGCGCAAGAGCGTTGATGAGAACGCCGACCCCATCAACGCCATGTGCGCCCAGCAGCTAAAGTCCATTACTGCGGGCGAAACGGCCGAGCAAAGCCTGAAGCAAATTGGTGTATTCGGCGTGGGCTTAGTTCAAGAGAAAATCGAGAGCGGCAGCTATGAACCGAACGCGCCCTCCACCATCCGCAAGAAGAAATCGGACAAACCGCTGATCGACACCGGCAGAATGCGGCAGTCCGTCAAATACGTCATTCGCAAGAAAGGAAGTGGTTGATATGGGGCTGGGCATTTTTCGCAGAGCATTTGTTGTGCGTCGCTTCGGCGAGGAGAACATTGTCGATGGCTATGGGGTTTCCGGGTATAAAGACTTCATCACGTCCCTGAATGTTCAGCCGCTCTCCAAAGATGAGCTTCAGGCGCTCCCGGAAGGTGAGAACACCGTAAAGCGCATGAAGGCTTTCGGTGATCTCGTTTTCCATACCGCAGACCGCTCTGCCGGCCGCAGAGCCGACTGGCTTTTCTATCAGGGGCGGATGGACCCGGAAGGACACTGGTATGAATGTGTCAGCTCGCTGGGGTGGGACCACACGATGGTGGGTCACTGCCGCAGCGAGTTTGTTCAGGTTTCAGCAGCAGAGACCAACCGTACGCCGCGCCCTGAAATCCGAGCAGATGGGAAAGGTGGGTATTGCTGCGTATGACGCTTTCTGAACTGAAGAAGCTGCTTGTACAGCTCACCCAAACGTACTTTGCTGAAGCAACCGTGACGTATGCCAAGCAGAGCTTTGTAGCAAAGCCCGGCAGTCCGCTGGTCACGCTGACCACCGGCTCCGTCAACCGGTCGAGAAACCCGCCGGTCAAAATCATTGAAGGCACACCGGTAGCCTTTTATCCTGCATCTGTTCCTGTGCAGATTGATCTGTTCACGCATGGCAGGCAGGAAGAAGTGGCACCGGGATTCACCCCCATTGCCGAAAACACGGCTGAAGATGATATGCTGGCCTTTGAAAGTTTCCTGAACTCCCCGTTCGTAACACAGTGGTGTCACCAGCATGACATCGCCATTGTCGTTCCTACGGCAGTTCAGGATTTGACCGATTTGGTGCATGATACCAACTACGAGTTCCGGGCAATGCTGGAAATCGCGGTTTATTTCACCATGACGGCCATCGGGCTTACCGGAACGCTGGACATCGACAGCGTGAAGCATTCCGATGGCGAAGATGACATCCAAGCTGATGATGTCGTCAAGATCGAGCCGCAGGTGACCCCGACACCCAGCGGCGGTGGCAGTCCTGAAATGACCGCCTATGAAGGTGAGTATTTCACGAATGTTGAAATAAATAACCGACTCGTAAAGGAGGAAGATAACACATGAGCAATAGCCTCGATAGGATTTGTACTGTTGACATTTCGCTGGCGTCCCCCGTCGCCGATAATGCCAACTTCGATAATATCCTGATTCTGGGTCCAGCCCCCACAAATCCGACTGAGGATGTACCTGCCGTCGGCGTGTACAACAGTCTGGAGGAACTGACGGCGCTGGGCATCGTCGCCACCGGCGAACGCGCTGACCCTGTTGGCGTAGCTGCGCGGGTAGCTTTTTCGCAGTCTCCCAGACCCCACGAAGTCTATGTTGCCTTTATGGGCGACATCGTGGATAAGGAAAGTGAAGACCCCGCATTGCAGACTGTAAGTGCCGTCATGGAGAACGCGCTGGCTGTCAATGGTTGGTACTGCATCTGCCCGGTCGGTCTGGAAGATGAGCAGGTCAAGGAAATCATCCAGTGGACTGAAACCCAGAACAAACTGTGTGGCTACATCGACAAGGATCCCGACAACCCCATTGTGGATGCTGGCCTGTACCTGCGCAGTTTTCCGTTCTTCCCGAAAGAAACGGCCAATCAGTTGGAGAATGACATTCCGGCCGAAAACCTGTACGGTATGGCCGTGGCTGTGGCCGTAAAGGCGATGAACTACCATGCTGGTCAGGAAACGTGGGCTCTGATGCCGCTCTCGACCGTTTCTCCTGCAAAGCTGACCAGCACGTTCATTAAGAAGCTGGAGGCCGCAAACTTCAACTACGTCGTCACAGCAGCATCCAAAAATGTCACGCAGGGTGGCAAAACTGGTGGCGGCGAGTGGATTGACGTTATCCGCTTCCGTGACTGGCTCCAGAACGATATGCGGCTTCGCGTTGTGAACCTGCTTATCATTAACCCGAAGATTTCGTACCTCGACAATGGCATCGGCCTTGTTGAGAACCAGATGCTTGCATCCCTGAAAGACGGACAGAAGTACGGCGGCATTTCTCCCACGGAGTATGACGAAGATGGCAAGGCCATTCCGGGATATACCACGTCTGTGCCGTTGGCAGCAGACCTGACCAGTGCTCAGAAAGCGTCGCGCGTTCTGAAGGACTGCAAGTTCTCGGCCCGCCTTGCTGGAGCCATCCATATGACGGAAATCAAGGGTAACCTGACTTATGAGAAGCTGTAAAGGAGGATGGATAAATGTCTGGAAAAATCAAGACCTATAATCCGAAAGAAGTCGTTGTCACTTGTGGCACGCACATCGTCACCGGCTATGCGGATGACAGCTTCATCAGCATTGAGCCGAACGGCGACGGTGTAACCAAGAAGACCGGCTGTGATGGCGAGATTGCACGTTCGATTTCGCCGGATAATACCTACAAGGTCAAGCTCACCCTGTTGCAGACCAGCGACAGCAACTCGTACTTCTCCGGCATGGTCGATCTCGACCGCGACACTGGTAACGGCCTGTTCCCGATTCTGATTAAGGACCTGAAGGGCGGTCTGGTGTTCAGCACGGAAGCAGCATGGTGTGTGAAGAAAGCCCCGGTCACTCGTGGCAAGGAGACCAATAACCGCGAGTGGGAACTCGACACCGGCGACGCAACCATGAGTGAGTGAGGAGGACGCTGATGAATAATCTGAAGCAGCTCGAAACCCGCGAAGTAAACGTGGGCGAAAACGTCTTCTACATCCGTCCGCTCCCGGCATTCAAGGCAGCGAACATGACCGGCGAACTGGCAGCGCTCGTTCTGCCGCTCGTGTCTGGCCTTGCGCCGCTGCTGTCCGCCGTGGACACGGAAAAGGAGGGCAATGGCCTGCTCGACATCAAGGTGGAGGATGCAGCTCCCGCGATTGCGGGGGCTTTCTCTTCGCTCGATGGCGATAAGGTTGAGAAAATCCTGAAGCACCTGCTGATCGCGGGCAGCAACATCTCGGTGGAGCAGCCGGGCGAAAAGGTGCGCCTGCTCACGGAAGACCTTGCCAACGAGGTGTTCTGCACCGATGTGCAGGATATGTTCATTCTGGCATTTGAGGTCATCCGAACCAACTACAACGGTTTTTTCAAGAAGCTCGGCGACCGATTTGGCAAAGTCGCCGAGTGGGCGGAGAGGACGATGGCTCAGGCCCGGAGCGCTACGGCGACCTCGACCTCAGCGGTTTCACAGAGCTTGAGCTGAGAATGTATATCCTCATCAAAGCTCGGTTGGCATCCATGTGGGAGCTGAAAAACTGCTATACGCTGGACGAAGCTCTGAAGCTCTATGCACTGTACCGCATGGAGCAGGACGTGGAAGCCGGCCGGGTAGAGGATATGGCTAAGGAGGTGAGCTGACCAGCATGACCATACGCGACATCGGCATCCTGTTTGGCTACAAGGTCGATGAGTCCTCCGAGCGAAAGGTAGAGGGCAGCATCAAGTCGCTGAAGTCGATGGCCTCCAAAGTTCTCGGCGCGGTCGGTATTACGCTGTCTGTCGCGGGCATCAAGAGTGCTGTTGATGGCTGCGTTGAGGTGGCATCCTCCGTTGAGGAGATGCAGAACAAGTTCGATGTTGTCTTCGGCGATATGCGAGATGAGGTCAATAAATGGGCGCAGGAATACTCCGATGCCATCGGCCGCAACAAAAACGACATCAAGACCTACCTTGCCGATCAGCAGAACTTGCTGGTCGGCTTTGGTATGACCCGCCAAGCTGGCGCTGAAATGGCCGAGCAGATGACCTCGCTGGCCCTCGACCTTGCCTCGTTTGGTAACATGGACGAAACAGCGTCCGTAAACGCCATGACGAAGGCTGTCATGGGCGAGTCTGAAGCCGCCAAGACGCTGGGTGCGGTCCTGAACGACAGCACCAGAGCGCAGGCGATGGCTACGCTGGGGCTAAAGGGAACCTACGATAAGCTGGACCAGCTCACGAAGATGCAGGTCAACTATCAGGCCATCCTCCAGCAAAGCCCGGATGCCATTGGCGACTGCCAGCGCAGCCTCGACAGCTACGAAAGCACTAAAAAGCGGTACATCGCCAAGCTGAAGGAAATCAAAACGATAGTCGGCCAGTTCTTCCTGCCGACCTATCAGAAGATTCTGAGCATTGGTGCAAAGGGTCTGACGATGATTCGTGACTGGCTCCAGAAGCTCACAGAGCTTACGGATAAGCTGGGCGGCTCACAGCGTGTCCTTGCTATTTTGACCGCTGCGCTCACTGCCATGCTCGTGGCGATGAACCTCAAGAAAATCGGAGCGGCCATAACCGGCTTTACGAAGCTGGCACGGGCAATAGGGCTGGGCCACGGAAAGGCGCTGGCCTTTTTTGCGGTCTTCCTGCTGCTGGCCCTCGTGATTGAGGACTTCATCTCGTTCATGCGGGGCGACAAAAGCCTGCTCGGAACCATGCTCGAACGAGCTGGCGTAGACTGCGAAAAGCTGCGCCAGAACATCGTCGGAGTATGGACGAAGATCAAGCAGGCCATCGGTTACATCGGCGAAGGCATCCGCGATGTGGTTGTTCCCATATTTGAGGGCATCCGAACTGCGGCGGTGGTGGCGTTTGAGGAGATACAGCAAGCCGTAGCCAAGGTAGCCCCCGGCATCGCTCAGTTCTTCAAGGAATTGTCGAGCGGGAAGGTTGATAAGAAAAAATGGACAGACATCGGTGAATCCATCGGCAGAATTGCCGTGGGCGTGGTGGCTGTCATAGCCGCTGTCAAGGGCATCTCAGCTATCTTTGGCGTGATTACAACCGTTATTTCTGTTGTGAAAGCGGTCATTTCCGTTATTAAGCTGGCCTTTGTTGTTGTAAAGAGCATCATCACCGTTATCAAGGTGGTCGGTGCGGTAATCTCTGTTCTTGCCAGCGCCTTCGGCCCGGTCATTCTGGCAATCGCCGCTGCAATCGCAATCGGCGTTTTGCTGTGGAAGAACTGGGATAAGATTCGTGAGGCGGCAGGCAATCTGCTGGAAGGCATCAAGACTACGATTGGCAACGTCCGCGACGCTATTGTGTCGGGCTTCCAAGCCGCTATCGACTGGATAACTTCACTTCCGGCTGAGGCTTTGAAGTGGGGTTCCGACATCATCGACGGCATCGTATCGGGCATCCAGTCTGCGGTAGGCCGTGTAGGCGAGGCTGTAAAAGGCGTAGCCGATAAGATCAAGTCGTTCCTCGGATTCTCGGAGCCGGAGGATGGCCCCCTGAGCGACTTCCACACCTATATGCCGGACATGATCGACCTGATGGCATCGGGCATCACTTCCGGCAAGAAGAAGGTGAAGGATGCACTGGAAGGCATGACCGGCGAAATGTCGGTCATTGCCAAGGCCAATGTGGTTTCCAAAGCCACCGGGCGGGGCGCAACCGGCAGAACGACCGGCGGGCGCACTGTGACCCAGAACGTAAACATCAACAACCAGTTCAACGGCGACCGTGCCGGGCAGCAAAAGAGTTCTGAGGCTATGGATAAGGCCGCAGGCGATGCTACCGGCGAAATGGCCCGTGCGCTGGCATTTGCAAAGTAGGTGAGAGTACATGGCAAGAGCAAAACAGCCCGTCAGCGTCGCTGACATCGAGTTCGATGCCCTGATCGACTCCGAAGAAGGCTATGAAGCGGATGTGCCTGAGTACCCGACCGAAAAGGGCTTCAGTGTAAGCGACACCATCGTGCTGAAAGCCGACACCCTGAACATGACGCTCTATGTGACCGATACTCCGGTGACATGGCGGGAGCGTACAGGCTCCGGCCCCGGAAAGACGGAGGGCGTTGTTCGTCGGCTGAAGGACTTGTATTTCGCCAAGAAGATTCTCGAAGTCACAACCACTGACTGCGTGTATTCCAACATGGTGATTACAAGCATGAACATCAAGAAGTCTGTGGAGGTCGGCTACGCCCGCGAAATCCCGATTTCCTTCAAGAAAATCGAGGTGACGGAAACCGCCACCGCAGAAATCCCGGCCAGCTACGGCAAGTCGGGTAAAACAGGAAAAGCCGCTGGAAAAGCAAGCACCACCGCCGCAAGCACGGCGGGAAGCAGCTCATCCAACGGTTCTTCGTCTGGTTCGTCCAGCTCCAGCAGGAGTTCTGTTCTCTATAACGCTGCCAGCAGTTTCGGCTTGCTGGGATAAGGAGGGCGTTCGTGGACTACTTCGTTATCGAAGTCCCGGACATGAACGACAGCGTTGTCAAAGTTCCCCTCCAAAGCAGGTTGTATCAACTGCGCTTCACATGGAATGACACCGGCGGCTACTGGATGCTCGGAGTGATGGATTCACTCGGAACGCCACTGTTGCTTGGTGTCAAGATGGTCCCGCAGTTTCCGCTCAACCTGCTGTTCGGCCGGGATGATATGCCCAGCGGCATCTTCGCTGTCCTGACCGAAAAGGAGAGCGTCGGTCGGCAGGATTTTGCCGATGGGACGGCTCGTTTTGTGTTTGTCCCGGCATGATGCTGGAACAAATCATCCGGTAAAATCAATTCTCATTTTGAACAAATCTTCGATGGCGGGTTTGACAATTCGTTCTCAGAAGGTTCCAGACAAATTTCCATATACTTTTACTGGTAAAGTCAGGGTTTAATCAGAGGCTTATCAGAGGTTTTGGGATGAATGTCGCTCAAAATGGACGATTTTACACGGAATCCGTTGGATTGTCCGCCGGACAGTCCTCGGACTGACCAAAACGGGAAACTTTTGCAAAACGCTCATATCATTGGTCACTTTCATTGCATTACCAGAACGGTAAGTTAGAATGAAGATGTGAACCGGGCAAACAAAAAAGAACCAGCGGTAAGCCGTCAGAAAGCACCGCTGGTTCCTATCTCATGCCCGGAACGATACAAAGAAGTTCCGTTGCCATGATTATATCATACCAGCGGGCTTCTTTCAACACAAAAAGGAGTGAACTGATATGAGCTGTAATGATCTTGAACGCGAAGTAATCCGCATGGGCGATGTCGGTGTCGCCATCGACATGGTGGACAATAACCTTGCGGAGGGTAAGCTGGAGCAGGCGGAACGCGCCGTTGTGATTCTCCGGGAAATTTTTGCAGCCCGTAATGATGGGCTGCGGAACTGCTTCTACGGAGGTGATCGGAATGCGTGACAACTGCGTGATTTTCACCACGCCGGAACGGCAGGAATTGCGGGTCGTTTTTGACCCGGACGGAACCCCGTTCTTCTGTGGGCCAGACCTCGCGGCAATCGCGGGCTATGAACAGCCGAGAAAAGCTGTCACCGGCGGCAATCAGGGCGTGAACCGTATTGAATCTGTTTTGAGGAAAGTTCCTTGGGACAATGGTATACGGCGTGGCCGCTGCGATTTTACCTGCTTTTCTGCGGAAAACGCCGTGAAGCTCCTGTGCCGCAGGCCTGCGCCCTATGCAGCGATTCGCTGGCTGGAGGATGAAGTGATACCGAAGACGCAGGAAATGGGAGAGGAAGTGGCAAGAGCGTACCCGGCATGGAATAAAAAGCCGGCGCAGAAAGAACTGACGGAACCTCCCCAGAGCCTCAAGCCGGAACCCGAAGCCTTTAAGCAGGAACCGCTGCAAGCAGGTGGAGGGGCGCTCATTGAGCGGCTGGACAATATCATTTTGGAATGCGTTTTGCTGAAGAAGGAACTCAGCAAGGCGAAGTAAGAGGAAACCTTCAGGGCTGCGGAAACGCGGCCTTTTTTGTTGCCATCGAAAGGGGAGAATGCCGTGAAGAATTTCGACAGGCAGTACCGACTGGCGGCGGGCAAGGCGGGCTCGACCGGGTTTGAAATTGGCAGCGGCAAGCGACCGCTGCACGTTTCGTTCTCCGTAGAGAAGGCGGACACCAACAGCCAGAACACGGCCAAAGTGACCATCTGGAACCTGAACGATGAACACCTTGCAGAGCTGAGTAAAAACGACTGCGTGGTCGTACTCCATGCGGGGTACGGCGATACCCGTCCGCTCATCTTCACCGGCGTGGTCACATTTGCCACGACGAAGGCTGACGGTGCAGACAGGTCAACGGAGATCGAGCTGGTGGATAACCGCATTGAAGTCCGCGACACCTACGTTTCCGTCAGTTATTCCGGGGCTGTGAACTGCAAGACCCTGATTCAGGACACCGCAGACCAGATGGGAGTGACGGTCTCTTTCTCCTACAATGCAGAGTTCAAGGACATTCCGAATGGGTACAGCTATGTTGGCCCGGCCAGAAATGTGCTGACGAAAGCCTGTGAAACAAGCGGGCTGGTCTGGAGCATCAACAACGGCGTCTTGCAGGTCAAAAAGCCGGGAGATACGATGAGCCGCGAGGTGTATGAGCTTTCGGCAGAAACGGGTCTGCTGGGCCTCCCAGAGCGTGTCCAAATCTCCAATGAGGACAAGGGATACAGCTACGGCTGGGACGTGGAGTACCTGATGAACGCCGCAATCGGGCTGGACGATTATGTGTACCTGAATAGCAAGGTGGTCAAGGGCTATTTCCGGGTTTACTCAGTTCGGATTGAGGGCGACAACATGGAAGGCTCGTGGAGCTGCACAGCCCGTCTGCTGGAGGTGAAACAGAAATGATGCAGGAGTTTGTTGACCAGATCAACAAAAGCGCCCGCAGCGCGACGGAGGATATGCACACGGCACTGCCGGGCGAGATAAAAAGCTACAACCCGACCAAGGGTGTTGCCACCGTTCTGCCAAAGGCAAAGTTCGCAAAGCCTGATGGCAGCACGATGGACTTTCCAGAAATATCAGGAGTCCCGGTCATGTTCCCGCAGAGCAAAAACGTCACTATCGCATGGCCCATCAAGAAAGGCGATGGATGCCTGCTGGTTTTCAGCGAACAGGCTCTCGATTACTGGATGTACGGCAAGGAAACTGACACCAAGCTGAAGTTCGACTTGACCAACGCCATTGCCATTCCAAACCTCACATCTGGCGGCAACAGCACCATGAAGTTGGCCTGTGATGAGGATGCCGTAGCCATTGCCGCAGGCGACACAAAAGCCAAGATCACGCCCAAGACCGCAGAACTGACTCTCGGTTCGGCCAAGGTCAAAGTGGAGCCGAGTCTTGTGCAGGTCACAGTCGGCGGCGCGGTGCTGGCAATTTCCCCTGACGGTGTGGACATCACCGGAAAGCTCACGGTCAAGGGTGGTATCACCGCAAGGGATGATGTCAAAGCATCCAACGGCAGCATCAGCCTTGCAAACCACATTCACAGGGGCGACAGCGGCGGCATGACAGGGAAGCCGCAGTAAAGGAGGGAAAATCGTGATAGACCTGAAGCTCGATGCCACCGGGGACTTAGAACTCTCGGCGGCAGGCGACATTTCAGCTACGGACAGCATCGTACAGGCTGTCCGTATTCGCTTGCTCTGGTTCTTCGGAGAGTGGCGGCTGATGCCTTCGCTCGGCTTTCCGTACTTTGAGAACCTGCTGGTCAAAAATCCGAATGAGTCCAAGCTCCGGCATCTTATCCGGGAAACCGTGATGTCTGTCGATGGAGTGACGGATATATCGGAAATCCTGTTCAACATCGACAAGAAAAGCCGTAGGGCATCCGTGGAGATTACGTTCAACACGGATGAGGACAGCTTTAGAGAGGAGGTCAAAATCCCGTGGCAAAATATGGCCTGACCCCGCAGGGGCCAAATCCGAAACGCCTTGATGTCATTCTTGAGGATATGCACAGCAAGATGACAGGCCGCCTCGGCGTAAACACCCGGCAGAACCCGCAGTCCTTGCTGAATCACATTCTGACCGACGTCGCAGATGAGATTGCAGAGCTGTGGGAATTTGGCGTAGATGTGTACCACTCGCAGTACACATCCAGCGCCACAGGCGTAAGTCTGGACTATGCCGCACAGTTTGGCGGCTCCACCCGTGAAATGGCGGCGAAGTCCTATTACAGCATCCTCTGCACGGGTTTGGACGGAACAACCATTCCGGCAGGAACGGTGATCGCATCCGACACAAACCCGGCAACCAGCCTGATGGCTACCGCAGATGCAACCATCACGAGGTCGGCTTTCAACAAGGCCACCGTCATTCTTGCATCACCGGCGGCTACAACGGCCCTTGGGGTGGCTCTTAACGGAAACCTATACACCATCACCCCTGACCCCAAACAAAGCAACAGCGAAGCCTTAGAGGCTCTGGGAACGGCCATCACGGATAAGGATTTTCATGTGACGGTCATCAACGACACTATCGTGATCGAGGCGGTCGATGAAACCAGCTCCAATACGCTGGTCCTGTCAGAAAACCTGACCACTGCTTCTGTGGGCAGTATCGTCACATTTGAGACTGCCGAGCCGGGCGACATCTTCATTCCGAACAGCGTAATCACGGAGATCACGAAAGCTGTTCCGGGCATGGAGTCCGTGGTCAACGTGGGAAGCTATGTTGCCGGTCAGCTCGCAGAGAGCGATGTGGAGTTCAGAAAGTCCTACACGAACAAAATCTACAACCGCTCGTCTGCCATGCTGGAAAGCATCAAGAGCGCCATCCTGAAAAATGTGCAGGGCGTGGTGAGCGTGGCTCCCTATGAAAACTGCACAAATGAAGTCGATTCTGCCGGCCGGTGGCCGCACAGCATCGAAGTTGTGGTTGAGGGCGGCGATGCAACGGAAATTGCCCAGCAAATCTTGAACACAAAGGCGGGCGGCATCAATACTTTCGGCAGCGTAGAGACCACCCTGCACGGCGTTTACGGCGAAGACATCGTAGTGCGCTTCAACCGCCCAACATACGTTAAGGTCTGGTTCAAGGTTGGTGTCACCTTGAGTCCGAACACAAATCCGCCTACCAACTATGTCGAGCTTGTCAAAGAGCAGATTTTGGAGAAAATGAGCGAACTGGGGGCGGGCGAGAACGTCATCCCGCAGAAGTTCAACCTTCAGGTGTCTGGCATCGACTATATCGACGTATGGCTGTTTGCAACGCCGAATGACGGAGATATGCCCACTGGCTACACCCAGCGCAGCGTGTCCATCTCGGCGCGGGAACGGGCTGTTACCGATGAGAACAGGATTGAGGTGGTCATGGATGGTTGATTACGTCCAGAAGCTCCGGGATGATCTTGTGGAGCAGTTCAAGGGCAAGCCCGTCATCGACGCGCTCATGGAGGCCATTGGTGATGAGCTGAACGAGGTTCGGCAGTTCTACGAAGACCTGCGCGACAAGCGGAATATCCAGACCGCAGTCGGGAAGCAGCTTGACGGCATCGGCGACAATGCGGTTCTGACCCGCCTTGAAGCCGGTGCTTTGGCCTGCACCAAAGAATCCGTGTATGTGCTGGATGACGATGCCTACCGAACGTACCTGATATACAAAATCTGGAAGAACACCAACAACTGCACCTACTATGACATCATCAGGGCATTCAAGATGTTCTGGGACAAGCCCCTGCATTACCGCGAGGACCCGGCCATCCCGGCCACCATGATTTTTGAAACCGATGCCCTGACACCGGAGGCCGACGTTTCAAAACTGCTGAACGCTCCGTTCATCAAGGCGGCGGGTGTGGCAATTCTGGTGGTGGCGAACACCGAGGCTCCTGAAATGGTCGCAGATGTGCCGGTCGAGGGCATTCTGGGCCGGGGCTATATGACAACGACCCTGCCGGAGATCGAAACCGGCGAAGCATTCATCGACACCGTGCTGCCGGTTCCCGCAGCGCAGAATATCACGCAGACAAAACTGCCTGAACTTGAGGAGGATGAGTTATGAGCTACTATGGCTTTGTTGTTACTGACAGCGGCCGAGAGCTGATTGCCAAGCTGGTTGCCGGGCAGCAGCTCCCGATTTCCAAGATTATGGTGGGCAGCGGCACTATCCCGGATGATGTGAAGCCGGCCACGATGACCGCGCTGGTAGAGCCGGTGGCCGCTGGTACATCTACTGCGCCGGTCTATGATGGAGCCAGCGTCCGCATGATCGTGGAGTACCGCTCCGATTTGAACGGTGGTCTTGACCACGGATTTTGGCTCCGGGAGTTCGGAGTATTCGCCTTTGACCCGGACAAGGGCGAAGTCCTCATCTACTACGGCACGCTGGGTGACTACCCGCAGTACGTCAGCGCTGCATCCAGTACCGGCGTGGATGTCCGCCGCTTCCCGGTGTGCATCGTCATCGGTGAGGGGCTGGGAGTCACCGTTGACTACAAATGCGAGGCGTGGATGACGGCAGAGGACGTGGAGCAGTATTGCTCGGTCACGATGCTCCCGGCATTCCTGAAGGAAGCACAGAAGCTCGTGGATGCCCACGACGACGATGCGGAAGCCCACCACTCCATCCAGAACAGCATTTCCGACGTGTCCGCCCGGCTGGCTCTGCTGGAGCTGATGTTCAACACCTCTGTCACCGGCAATCCGTTCACGGTCACATTTGAAACACTGGACGGCACGGTGGTAGAGGGTGTTTGGAACACCACGGCAAAGAGGATCGAGTTCTGATGGAGCACATTGAATTTTCATGTCTGCCCGGTGAGCTTTCCTGCATCATCGGGAATTTGTTTGTCAGCCTTGAACCTCCCTGCAAATACGTGTGCAGCACGAACCTGATGCTCTGCGGCATCACTCATAGTGGAAACAACGGTCGCCTGATAGTTTTGGGCGACCGCTGCTCTTTCTATGGTCTTGCAAGCGATCTGGAGGCTGCGAGAAATGGCCCCTGCCTTGAAAGAAGGTGCGCGCATGGCTGACAAAGAATATCTCCTCGGAAACAAGGCGCGGGAGCTGCTGAAATACACGAACCAAGCGACGAAAACGGTGGCCGAGGATATTTCACGCAAAGACGTTCGGCAGATTTTCCAGAAGATAGCCGCGCTTGACGACATCCGGGACGTCCAGAAGGTCTGCTCTGAGTCCATCGCATATCTCGACCAAACGCACCGGGAGGGCTTCACAAAGGTGCTCTACCGCTGCTACGGCGAAGATATGCGCCTGATTGCCAAGAGCATCGTTCGGGACATTCACGCGGCCAACGGAAAGATGTTCCAGACCGAGTACGAGGAACGCCTGCGGCTGCTGGGCGTAGTTCTCGACGAATGTTCTCTGCTGAATGAGTATATCCAGCTCGTTCTGAACGACGGCGTTATTTCCATAAGCAAAAGCGCTGTCTGGACCCGGAAGGTTCAGGACGTAAAGAATATGGTTCTGTCGTGGAAGCAGAAGGACACCGTCCGCGCTGAAAAGCTCCGGGAGCAGGCCCGTCAGGCAGAACTCAAGCAGCAGGCGGCAATGGTAAAGGCTGTTGTCCGCGAACTCCTGAAAGAACAGGAAAAATCAAGGTATCCTGCGGGTTCCCCGCTTGATATAGGGTGCGACTCGAATCGGCCGCCGACTGGTGGCTCCGCTCTCCGAACTGCAACAACAACTCCAACAACGCCCTGTACGTCAACTCCAATGGCGACTGGAACAACAACAACTGCTCCAACTCGAACGGTATCCGCCCCGCTCTGATGGATAAGCGAGATGAGTAGCCCAGCAACGGGTGAAAACAGTGCGCCCATCATCAAAGGGAGTCACATCCTGTCGGAAGCCTCTATGGCGGACGATAAACACATCATACCGAGGCAGGCCGTCCTCTGCGGGCGCAGCCTGCTGCCGTGAGGAAGCGGACCGGTATTAGACGAACGCCCGGCTGGGAGCTTCCTCTACCACCTCAGCCGGGGGAAGAAAATAAGTGTGAAAACACATGACATATCAGGAAATGTGCGAATTCCAGACCCTCTATGAGGCGTATCTGGAAGCGCGAAAGGGTAAGAGGAGCAAGCCGGGAACGGCTCAATATGAGGCCAACGCTCTGATCTGCACCGATAAGCTGTCATACGTTCTGAACCAAAAGACCTACAAGCCCAGCAGCTTCGAGGTCTTTTATGTTTATGAGCCGAAGAAACGGCTTGTGCAGGCTCCCGCTTTTGTAGATAAGGTAGTCCTCCATGCGCTGACAGACAATGTTCTGTACGACACGATCTGCACCAGCTTCATCCGTGACAACCACGCTTCGCAGCGAGGCAAGGGAACACTGGACGCCATCGTACGCCTGAAGGGCCACATGGTCGATTACTACCGCAAGAACGGCAGCGCGGACGGATGGGTGCTGAAGTGTGATGTTCACCATTTCTTCGCCTCCATCGACCACGACATCCTGAAGGAAAAACTGCGGGCTTTGATGCAGAAGCGCGGCGTAGATATGGCGTTCTACGACCTCATGTGCATCTACATTGACAAGACCGACGGCCTGCCCCTTGGGTATCAGACCAGCCAACTGCTCGCCCTGATGTTCCTTGATGAGTTCGACCATTACATCAAGGAAGACCGGGGATGCCGCTATTACGGACGATACATGGACGATTTCTACGTCATCGCCCGAACAAAGCGGGAACTTCAGCTTCTTTTGAAGGACATTGAGCGCTGGATGAGCGACCTCCACCTCGAACTCAATTCTAAGACAGCAATTTTCCCCTTGAAAAACGGGCTGGATTTTCTGGGCTTCCACAGCTACCTGACGGAAAGCGGAGCCTGTGTCCAGAAGCTCCGCCGCTCGGAGATTCAGCGCATTCAAACCCGCGTCAAATACTGGGAGAAAGCCTACCCAGCAGGGGAAGTGACCAGAGAAGCTGTTATCACCAGCTTCGTAGCGTGGGATGCCTTTGCATCCTACGGTGACACCTACGCATTACGGCTGAAATATGCCAAGAAGGTCTCGGCAATCATTGGCGTGGATGTAAAGCCTCGGAGAAAAATCAACTCCACGAGGAGCGTCCGCGCCCTGCGCCGGGTGAAGCAGGAGCAGAACATCCGCAGGAAAAGAGGTGAGCTTGCACCCCGCGAAGACCTGTTCCAGCCCGAACCGCGGCCCGACAGCATTCCGCCGTGGATGTAATACACAACAGGAGGTTCTTTTTATGGCTTATGTGACCTTGAGTTCCAAAGCAATCGGCAGCACCATCAAGCTGAAAGTAAATGGTTCTGCCAAAGATTTCATCGTCGTCCATCAGGGCAAGCCGTCCAGCGTCTATGACGATAGCTGCAACGGTACTTGGCTGCTGATGAAGGACATCTACGAAAACCGCCGGTGGCATAGCTCGAACATCAACGACTACGCCAACAGCACCATTCATTCCTACCTGAACAGCACGTTCCTGAACCTGTTCGAGTCGAACATCAAGAACGCCATCAAGCAGGTAAAGCTCCCATACCGCAAGGGCAGCGGCATGTCTACGACCGTCACCAGCGGCTCGAACGGCCTGCCTGCGAAGATTTTCCTGCTCAGCGCGACCGAAACGAGTTTCAGCTTCTCCTCTATGCCGAGCGGCGAAGGTGCGGAGCTGGCCTATTTCAAGGGCTGCGCGGACAGTGGTTCGGATTCTAAGCGTGTCGCATATCTCAACGGTTCGGCCGCCGACTGGTGGCTCCGCTCTCCGTACTGCAACTACAACTCCAGCAACGCCCTGTACGTCCGCTCCAATGGCGGCTGGGGCTACGGCTACTGCTCCAACTCGAACGGTATCCGCCCCGCTTTGATTCTGCCCTCTACTCTCTTGGTGTCTGACGATGGCACGGTCTCGACTAACACCGCGCCCTCGACTCCGGGTAGCATCTCCGTCCCTTCGTCCATTATGGGCGGCACGAACATCTCGATCTCGTGGGCAGCAAGCTCTGATGCAGAGAGCAACCTCGCTGGTTACAAGGTAGAGCGTTCGACCAACGGCGGCAGTTCGTGGAGCCAGATTTATCAGGGTACAGACACCAGCACCACGAACAACGTCGCCTTCGGCACCACGTCCGTGATGTACCGCGTCAAGGCATACGACACCGAGGGTCTGGAGTCCGGCTGGCGCACCAGTTCGCAGGTCACGGTGGTCAACAACAATGCTCCGTCCGCGCCGCCCTCCATCGCGGTTCCGAACGATGTCAAGGGTGGCAGCACGCTGGTAATCTCGTGGACTGCGGCCAGCGACAGCGACGGCAACCTGAGCGGCTACATTCTGGAGCGCAGCACCGACGGCGGCTCCGCCTACACGCAGGTGTACAAGGGTAATGCTCTGACCTACACCGATACCATCACCAAGGGCTGGTCCACCGTGATGTACCGCGTCAAGGCGTATGACAGCTATGACGCTCAGTCCGGCTACACCACGTCCACCAAGCGCACGGTCGATAACAACACTGCGCCGACCATCACGACCTCCAGCGCGGCCAACCTCGGCACGAAGTCCAGCGGCTTCACCATCTCGTACTCCGTGGATGATGAGGACGCAGGGGACACCCTGACTGTCACCGAGAAGCTGGACGGTACGACCAAGCGCACCTACACCGCGACCCGCAAGGCTACCAACAGCTTTGCCGTCACCGGCGAGTATTTCCAGAAGATCACGAACGGCAGTCACACCCTGACCGTTACCGTGACCGACGGCAAGGCCACCGTCACCAAGACCTTTGCCTTTACGAAAGCCGTCACCGCCGCCAGCATCACGCTGGCGCAGCCGATGGAGGCAGATGCCCAGATCACGCTCTGCGCCATCACCGTGGGCGGTCTGATTCCCGCCGACGCTGTGTTCAAGGTGGAGGTCACGAACAACGGCAAGGACAGTTCGCCGGTATGGGAGGATGCCACCACCGAGGCCCGGAATGGCCGGAACCATTTGTTCACGAACCAGACTGCGGCCAACGGCTTCGCATTCAATTTCCGCGTCACCGCAGAACGCGGTGCAAGCGGCGAGAGCGGTTACATCGCTTCGATTCAGGGAGGTTTCCAGTAATGGGTTTGAAGAGAGTGAGAGTCGATTCCGTAGCTGATATGCGGAAGAAGAAAACGATGGCGGAATTGCAGGAGGAGAATGAGGCCCTGAAAACCAAAGTTGCCTCTCTGGAGTCCAACCTCGATGATACGCAGATGGCGCTGTGCGATGTCTACGAGCAGCTCATCGCGGTCACGTCTGCCACAGATAAGGAGGCGTAATCATGGCAGAAGTTTATGCAAACCTCATCCGCCGGGGGCGGAAAACCATCGAGCAGGTGCCTGAGCGCCTGCGGGAAGAAGTCAAGGCCATTCTTGCAGCGGACGGCAACGCATGAGCCGCCTGCGGGAATTTGCCTTAAAAATATTACTGAGAAAGGAGAAAGGCATCATGGCAGTCATCTACGCAACCCTCATCGTGAAGGGCAAGAAGACCCTCGATCAGGTTCCGGCTCTGATTCGGAAGCAGGTTGAGGAAATCCTGAAGGACCTCGAAGTCGAGGTCGAGTGATCGCGCAGGGGAGTCGGGAGAACCGGCTCCCCTCATTTTTTGCATGACGAAGGAGAGGAGGTTCAGATAGATGGACCAGCCTATTACGCGAGCCGAGCATGAGGAGTTCAAGCGCCGGCTCGAAGAGGAAAACGCCCGTCAGGACAGACGAATTGCCCTGCTGGAGGAAAGCGTAAGCAAGATGGGCGCACTGTCCACCTCGGTCGAGAAGCTGGCCTTGAGCATGGAAAGCATGGTGAAGGAGCAGGAAAAACAGGGCAGACGGCTGGAAACGCTGGAAGACCGTGACGGCGAAATGTGGCGCAAAGCTGTTGGGTATGTCGTGACCGCCGTCATTGGCGTTTTTATCGGCTTCGTGTTTACCCAGATCGGCTTTTAGGAGGTGTGTAAGTTGAGCATCATCACGTTCCGGCGCGGGGATAAGACCGCGCTCACCAAGAACTTCACCAAGTCCGAGTTCGAGTGTCCCTGCGGCTGCGGACAGCAGTCGGTGGACACGGAGCTGGCCGAAAAGCTCCAGCTCATCCGGGACAAGGTGGACCGCCCGCTGAAGATCACGTCCGGCTACCGCTGCATCACGCACAATGCGGCTGTGGGCGGAAGCCAGAACTCCAAGCACCGCTATGGCATGGCGGCGGACTGGAGGACGGAGAACCGCAGCATCAACCCGGTGGCACTGGGCATCCTTGCTCAGGCCGTGGGGTTCGGCGGCATCGGCATCTACTGGCACAGCCGTGGGGCTTTTGTTCACGCCGACACCCGTGGCACGAAAGCGACGTGGCTCTGCACCACGCCGGGAAAGTACCCCAGCACGACCTACAACAAGTTCGTGCTGCCCACCATCCGCCGGGGATGCACCGGGCCTGCAAACCGCAGCGCCACCATCATGCTCCAGAAGCTCCTGAAGCTGAAGGCTGATGGCCTGTTTGGTGAGGGTACGGAAAATGCCCTGATGAAAGCGCAGGAGGCGCATGGCCTAACCGTGGACGGAATCTGCGGCCCTGCATCGTGGAAGGCGCTGTCTGGCGCTGATAAGTACCTGTGAGAGGAGACAGGCTCTATGACGAATAGCAAAGTGTCCATCGCTACGCTGGCCCGCACGGCCGCTCTGGCGTTCGCTCTGGCGAATCAGGTTTCGAGCGTCGCCGGGAAGCCCCTGCTGCCCATCGAAAGTTCGGAGGTCGAGCAGTTCGTGACCACCGGCCTGACCATTGCCACCAGCGTCGCTGCGTGGTGGAAGAACAACAGCTTTACCGCTGCCGCCATCGAAGGTGATAAGCGGATGAACAGCCTGAAGAATCAGGTTCACTGAATGAAAGGAGTAACCGAATATGAATGAATTTACGAGAAGCCTGCTGTACGTCGCCCTGCTGGTCTGCATCCCCATCGTGACCGCCTGCATCCAGAAAGGCATTGCTGTGTTCATCGAGTTCATCGCGGCAAAGACCAACGACATCAAGGTGCAGCGCCTCGTCCGGGAAATCGGAAGTGCGGTGTCCGATGCCGTGGCCGCAATGAACCAGACCTACGTCAACGATTTGAAGACCGCCGGGACGTTCAAGGAGGCCGAACAGAAGGAAGCACTTATGAAGGCCGTGTCCGCCGCGCTGAAAAGCATGAGCAGCGATGCGCAGGACTACATCAATAGCAACTTCGGCAATACGACCCAGTACCTCAAAAACCGTATTGAGGCCCAGATCGACGCCAATCACGTCGCCGCCAAGCAGGCTGCTGTCCAGAATACGCTGAATCTGGGCTGAGTCAGCGAAAAGTCAGCGTAAAATGATAATCCCCCTGTACCATGACCCGTAAAAAGGCTGGTGCAGGGGGATTTTTTTGTTTATGCGGAAAACGCTGATGGAACAACATCACCAGAAAAATCAATTCTCAAAATAGCCAAATTTCGTTATGCACTTTTGACAAATCCTTCTCAGAAGGTTCCAGACAATTTCCAATACACTCTTACCCGTAACCAAAATGCAAATCCAGAGGCTTTCCAGAGGCTACCAGCGGCTCGGCATCAAATAGCCAGTGGATATAAAAAATATTTTGAAAAAATTAAAAAACAGATTGACTTACCAGTTGGGTAAGTTATAATGATACTAAGATAAATTACCAAAAAGGTAAGTTATCTACAATTACCGGCATCCGGCTGGTAAGTTGGAAGCACGAGCAGGAGGTGTAACAAAATGAAAGGCGAGTGCAGCATGACCGCTTTGGAAGCCAGCCGCTTGATCGACTGGCTGAAAGCTCACGGTCACACGGACGAGGAAGCGACGCAATGCATTAAGTGCATTGCTGGAGTCCTCGACCCCGCAACCGGCGAGTCTAAGAAACAGTAAAGGCTAGGTTCCCCACCAAGTTTGCAGACCGTGGGAACCTAGCCAGACGGAACGGGATGGGACCTGCCCCATCTCGTTTCCATCTTATCAGGAGGGCAGGAGAAAGTCAAGAGGTTGAAAGTTATGTATGATCTGCGTGAACACAAGGAACTGATTGGTCAGTTGGTTTCCGAGGCCAACCAGAACGACGAAAACTGGCGTTGGTCGGTCAAGTCCGTGGGTAAGGAAAAGGCTCGTATCTTCTGGGAGTATCTGGAGTATTGCGGCCAGAAGGAGCCGTACTTCAGCCTCGTGCTGGAGGACACCGGCGATGGCTGCTGGATTACGGCAAAGAACGAGCATGGCGAGACCATGAACTCCGAAATCGTGGAGGACAAGGAGCTGCCGTACCTGAACACCCCGCTGGCCGAGGCCATTACGCTGATGGTCCACGCCATCAGGAACACCGCTCATGCCTGCTACTGAGGACATCGCCGCCCGCCGGTATGCAGCGGCCATCGGCTTTGCGGTAGTCGGGGAGCTGACCCGCAAGCCAGAGTGGGACGGTGTAGCCAGCAGCCCGGAAATTGGGCTGTCTGGCTATTGCCGGGTCTGGGTGGATGAAGGCGGCAACGCCTACTACGTTCACGGTAAGGAATGCGCCATCATTGACCCGGAAGGCATGGTCTATTGACCGCTGGTAAACTCCCAGATGTACTCCGCAAATTTTTTCGGTAAATCTTCGCTTTTCGTTTGACACCAGTGGTGGGTAAGTTAGAATGAAGATACAGAAAAACATACCAAAACGGTAAGATAAACGGAGGACACAGAAATGAAAAACTTAGAAATGATGAAGCAGTACATCCGCGAGCATAACCTCTGCGGTCGGGTCAGAGAACTCGTTGATGGCGCGGATATGGATTCCGCAGATGCCATTGAGTATGTGTACGATGCTCACATTCTTAGCAAAGAAGAATTTGTTGCCAAGTATTTTGGCTAAGCGTCGAGAAGGAGGACTGAACCATGAAAGAAACCATTACCGCCAAAGAGCTGGAAGAAGCAATGAACGCTGTTTTGAAGCAGGCCCGCAAGATGGAAGAATCCGACGTGTACGAGGAGCGTCGCCACGGCTTCGGCATGGAAAGCGCATTGACCGCTCTTACGATTTATCTCAACGCATAACCCGCCTGATGATGGCCGCTGGCACCGGCCGAAACGCCCTGCTGGGCGTCGCGGGAGCCACCCGCAGATACATGATATTTTGGAGGTTTTAGTTATGGAAAACAAGAACATGACCGCTGCTCGTGAGTGGGAGAACGACCCGAACTGCTTCCTGCGGATGCTGAACAGCCCCGCACAGCAGCGGAGCCGCGCTGCCCGCCGCCAGAAGGATGCCGACCGGGAGCGCTTCAACAACGTCCTGAACGCCGTTGCCATCGGCGCAGCGGCCTTCGCCGTCACCCTGCTCGTTATCTGCTTTGTTTTCTGATAGAAAGGATGGTTTTGCATGAAAATTTGTGGTGAGATCAGCTCCAGCAAGGGCTTTTACATCGGCGACATCTGCTATGCCATGAAAGATGAACTCTATCATGGCGTATGGGGCGACCGGTTCGGTTTCAATGATGGATGCCACGAGATCGCCGAGCACAAACTGCGGTTTGCGGTTGCCGGGACCGCCTATGGCGACGGGACGTATGGCGGAACGAACGGCTTCCGCTTCCCCGTGGATGCCGGGAACATTGGCGTTGTTCCGCTGGAAATGTGTTCTGGCCGTAAGCTCGAAGGCTATGGCAACTGCGGTATGGTCGTTGACCAGCCCGGAACTGTTCGCTATAGCGCCGAAGATGGCGTGTTCTTCATCGTTCTGCCCGATGGAAGCAACTTCTCCATCGACACCCATTACGATGCGGATGAGGACTCCGAGGATTACGAGGATGACGATGATGAATACGATGTATGATTGCTCCGGCCGGCTTGACCGGTTCGGCGGCGTGACGGAACCGCCTGATGATTACTATTTCTCGTCCAGAGAGCCTGATAGCTCCTGCAACGAACAAGCAGAGGAGGACTGTGACAATGAATAACTCGCGGCGCAAGCGTATCAGCAAGATTGCCGATGCCCTGAATGAGCTGAAAGACCAGATTGATGAGCTTCACGAGGAGGAGGAAGAAGCCTTCGAGAACATTCCTGAGAGCTTGCAGGGAACTGAGCGGTATGAGGTTGCAGAAAATGCGGTCGATATGCTCGAATCTGCATCCTCTGGCCTCGAAGATGTCATCTCGTTCCTCGAAGACGCGGAGGGCTGATTTATGGGACGCGGCAATGTTTGTGTGACCGGCCCGTATGAGGGTCTGTTCTACATCGACAACGATGATCTGCGGGTCTATCGCAGAAATGACCCCTGCACCAAAGAGGAGGAAACCAGCTTACAGCGCGACCTCGGTTGCGAAGACCTTTCGGGCGATGAATGGCTTCTTGATGAAATCGGGAGCAGCTACGAGGAAGAAGACGTTCTCGAATGCTTCTGCGCCGAACTGCGGAAGCTCTGCCCCAGCTTCCAGCCTGCGGCCAACTCGAACGTCTGGCTCGGCAATGAGCGCCGGGTCATCCTCGAAAATGAGCTGTTTTACATCTGTGTGGAGGACAACGAGTGGTCGCTGGCCGTCGAGCTTATTCAGAAAGACGGCTACTCCGACTGTCAGAGCGCATGGCTGGCCGGCCTTCAGAAACGGCGCTACCGGGGATACCTTGATAGCATGAAAAAAGCCCTGCTGGCCCGCCTGCCCAGCATTGGCATTCGCACTGGGCCGTGGATGCACGGAACTATCACGAGAGAGGAGGCTGGCTTATGTTGAGTGACCTGATTGACGATCTCGTCCGGGCCGACTGCCCGCAGGAAAAGGAAGCGGCCTACCGACGGCTCGAAAAGCTCGGCGTTGACCGCATTACCGCTGATGTCATCGCCGATGAGCGCCGGAAGGAGGCGCACCTGTGAGCCGCTACATTCCCCCTGAGGAGATGACCGAAGCTCAGATCAGGGAGCAGTTGGACGCTGCGTATAAGCACTGGAATGACCTGAAGAAGAACGGCTGTTCTGACCCTGCATGGCCGGATGGTGTGAATCTAAACCTTGTTCGGAACCACATCATCTACTGGTATCGGTTCCTGCGGGAATGCACCAGCCAGACCGTGCAGCTCTCGATGTTCGACGCTGGTATGGATTTGAGGAACGAGCGGCCGTTGCCGCCGGAAGTCCCGGATAGGTACATGGTTCCGACCGGGAAGTACCCCGACCGTCTGAACGGCAAGTGGGATGGCCTGATTTTTGACCCGACAATTTGAGGAAAGGATGAAGTAAGATGACCGATGAAAAGAAGTTCGAGGTTCATGCAGAGATTACGGTCCGGCTGACCCAGCAGGATGTTGATGACATCATGGTTTCTGCGTTGGAGGGGGGCATCTGCTATTGGTCCGACTGCGCAGAGGTTGTTGGCTGCTACCTTAGCGAGTACGCCAGCGGACAGATTTCTCGCGGCGGAAAGCTCAAGATTCATGTTGATGAGCCGTTTGATGAGGCGAACACCGAATGGTACGAGCTGGACATGGAGAAGTTCGCACAGGGCTTCCGCCTCTGGCTGGAGAACGGCGGCGATCGCTACGGCGCTGTCAGCAATGGCGAAGTTGACACCTGCGAGATCGACGGCGAAATGGCAGACCTCATCATCCAGTACGCCCTGTTTGGCGAAGTAGTGTACGGCTGAAAGGGGTGCAGAATGATGATGGCATGGTTGATCGTGATAGATCAGTGGCTCGAAACGGCCACGGACATCCTCTGCGCTGCCTTTTGGGCAATCGTCGGGGCGATGGCTGTTGTGGGCTTGGCAAGGCTCTTTCTGGGGAGGCGTTGGTAATGAGAACACTGAGAGAGCGTGATGCGCTGCTTGAAGAATTGTGGAAGCGGTTCGGGGATGTCCCTATGGACCCCTCCACCGAAACGATGGAGGCCCCGTTTCTGGATTTCCCGGCAGGAACCAGCCGCGTTGACATCTGGCGCTGGTTTGATGAACGGCATAGCAAGGGCATTGCCTACTTGATTTACAACGAGGATGCCTCTAACGCGGCAAGCATCACGAGCCTGCTGCACTGCCAGAAGCTCTGCACTGAATGCTGTTCTGAAACCTGCGTGTTCAACCCGCAGGGCATCTGCATGGCCCCGTTCCTGACTGGGAAGAAGCCGGGCATCCATGATGATGGCTGCACCGATTACTGCCCGAAGCCGCTGGATGGCTGTGAGCTGGTTCACTCCTACTCCGAGCATGAGCTTCGGAGCTATGAGGAGGACGTGCGGGAATATATCTCACAGTTCACCGATGAGGAGCTTATGGAAGCCTATAAGCTTGACCGCACGACGCTCAATGCGCTCGCCCCGCGTGCAGCGGTCTTGATGCGGAAGTACATTGATAATGACGATAGCTGGACGTACCACCGCGATTATGCAATCTCGGAGGTCGTCAGCGAGTATAAGGAGGACAAGGACAATGGCTGAGAAAATGATGCCCTATGCGCTGCGGATGACGCTGGCAGTGCTTGCAAACAAGCCGGATGATGCCCGCAGCATTTCTGCCGAGTGCGTCACCGCAATGACCAAAGAACTGATGGGCGTTGTAAGCCGGTATGACCTGATGGACTTCCCGTTCATGGTTGCTGCCCTGCGGCTCACCGCAACCTCGCTGGAGTCCCTGCTGGATGAGCATGGAAAGGGGATTGCCGATAACATCGTCGCCAACACCACCTGCATCACCATTGATGCTTCCGAGCTGAAGCGTCAGGCTAAAGAGGAGGAGTAAGGATATGGAAATCAAGCGTGGCGACATTTGGTATGTGAGCAAGGACAACTACACCGGCTGTGAGCAGGCGGCAGGCCGCCCGGCAATCATCGTCTCCAACGAGAAGAATAACGCCTGTGCAGAGACGGTAGAGGTCGTATACCTGACCACCCAACCGAAGAAAGACCTGCCGACGCACGTTCTCATCCGCAGCTCGGAACGTGAAAGCACTGCCCTCTGTGAGCAGATCACGACCGTATCGGTTGACCGCCTGCTGGGCTACAAGGGCCACCTGACCCCGGCAGAGATGACCAACGTGGAGGTTGCAATGCTGATCTCGCTGGAGCTGGAAGTTGGAAAGCCCGTAGAGAAAATCGTGGAGGTCACGAAAGAAGTTCCAGTCATCCGGGATGTCAAGGTATCTACGCCTGCGGCAAATCCGAACGCGGCTGCGGAGCTGGCCGCAGCGAAAGCCAAGTGTGAAATGCTCCAGACCATGTACGAGAGCCTGCTGAATCGGGTTCTGGCTGGAAAGGCAGGCTGATGGTATGCGAGCATCTGACATGGTACGCGCAGCCCTTGCTGGAGCCGGGAAGACTCAGAAAGAACTGGCCGAACACATGGGCTGGACCCCGCAGAACCTCAGCGGGCGGCTGAAGAACAACTCGCTCACCTTCGATGAGCTGTCAAAAGCGCTGCACTTTGCCGGGTATGAGGTTTCGATGAGCGATGCCAGCGGCGCTGGCCTCCCGGAGCTGGGCAACAGCACCAGCCCCGCCGTAGCGCAGACCGTAGACGGCGTTCGATATGACACCCGGAAGGCCGAATCGCTCTGCTCGAACAAGGCCGTGATGTTCGATGACTTCTATGTGGAGCTGTTTGAGGATGCCGCCGGGAACTACTTCACCGTCCTCTACCAGCTTTCTGGATGCCAGCATCATACCATCACCCCGGTCAGCCCCTACATCGCCAAGCAGTTCTGGGAAAAGTTCAGCCGCAAAGTAGGGTGAGCATCCATAAAGTATCTTCGGAATACCGTAAAATTTTTTGTGAAAACTTCAGCATACGTTTGACTTACCAGACCGGTAAGTTAGAATGAAGATACAGAAAACAACTTACCAAAACACGGAGGATTTAGAAATGCTGAAGGTGAAAGAATACAGCAGCTTCGAGGCTTTCGAGCAGGACGAACACCGGCAGGACGTTGATCTGGTCGCCATCGTGAACAAGCCGAATGGCATGGTTTGCGCCGACCTCATCACCGACTGCAAGATGTGGCAGACCGCGGTCAATCGCTTCTTCAAGGCGCTGGACGGGGATAAGCGCTTCGATGGCTGGCAGGAAACCATCACGGAGTGCATCAAGGAAGGCTTCTGGCAGGACAAGGCGCTGACCGATGGCAAGTACACCGGCGGTTACTTCTGGGAGGTTGAAGACCTCGATGGCCGGTTCTACATCTGCCTGAATGTTGCCGGAAAGGAGGTTGCCTGATATGACAGTTCTGGACCACATGAAAGCCGCCGGGTATGACCCGAACGCGGCACGCAACGCGGATGATCTGCGGCGTATGGGGGCCGGCACGATGGAATGCGAGAGCATCCAGCTCCGCACGTTCCGCTGCCGCCCCTACCAGTACGAGGGCGAAATGTTGGCTGTAGAGGCCACCGCGATTGTTCCCTTTACGGATGGTACACAGCGCCCCTACCCGGACGGATGGCCGAGCAGCATCAAGGCAAGCGCAATGGCTTTCTTCAGGATTAAGGAGGATGAGTGATATGGCAAAGCGGATGATGAAGCTCACTGCTGAAGAAGTCCGGGTTAATATCCCGTATGACCTCATCTGCTATGCCCGCTATGGTAGCGCATGGCGCACTGGTCGCCGCCGCAGGACGTGGCTGGCCGACTTCAGCGAGTCGGAGCGAGAGGCCGCAGGGCGGCTGTTCCGCATGGCTCACAACTGGACGGTCGGCCGGGGCGTTCCCGATACCGTGCAGATGAGCCGGAAGACGTTCCACCTGTGGCAGAAGCTCGGCGACTTCTGCGCGTCCATCTGAAAGGAGTTGGCATTATGGTGATTGAACAGAAATATCTCAAGGTCATTGAGGACCTCGGCTGGCACATCTCCTACGACCCGGATGATGTCAGTATTGAAATTGGGCGCACATCGCCTGCTGGAGAGGATTTTTCGTTTGAAGTCTACACAAAAGACTTCCCGCAGGGCGTTATCGAAGCGGCAGATGACTTCGACCCTGATGAACACGCCGAGATGTGGGTCAGCCATCGCGGCGAGAGAGGATGCCCCTCCAGTATCCGCGAGCTGATTGAAGATGCCGAAGCCATCAAGGAAATGCTTCGTGAGCTTGCCGATGCGATGAACGATGTCAAGAATGGCACTTATACGCCGTTTAAGCTCGGCGAGGACTTGTGCGAAGATAGCAACCTGCTTGACCCTATCACGTTCAAAGACGTTATTCTCCACGTTCACTGCTCGGCAAGGGCCATCAACGCTACGACCATCCGGAAAATGGCCCAAGAAATCATGTGCCAGCGGGTTGCCGATATGAACGAACTGCTTGACCGCAACATTGACGAGATTGCTGAAGAAGCACGAAAGGGGAGAGAGTGATATGAAAAAGATCGTTAGCCCGTGTCTCTGCAAGGTCTACACCAGCAGAGGAAATGAAGCTACTGCACGGGCATTCTGCAAAATCCAGTTTGAGGATGGCAGACTCAGCATCACCGGCGTTATCGGCCCCATGCCGAGCGGCAACTGCCGTGGCGGTGCTGGTCAGTGCGTTGATGAAATCCGCGAAGGTCGCCCTTGCGATGAATGGACGCAGGAAATGCTCGACAAGTTCTGCTCCATCTGGGATGAGTGGCATCTGAACGATATGCGGCCGTACTGCAAGCACCAGAAGGAGCTTGGCTGGGACAAGTTGGCTGCAACACCTGTTACTCTGTACCACTACCGGCTGAACAGCAAAACCCTTCGGCGGCAGGAATCCATGAAGAGAAGCTCTTGGAAGATGCTCTGCGATGGTATGACCGCCGCTCTGCGCGATGACCAGATTGAGGTTGCCAAATTGCCGTACAGCCTTACGCTCCATCACGAAATCTCCGGCGATGTAGCTTCGTATTACGAACCGCAGAAGCCTCTCTGTCCCGGAATGGCTGGTGCGACCGAAACAAAGACCCTCGGCTGGCTCCATCCTGATGAACACCCCGATGGCATTCTCGGCAAGCCCTGCCCGGTCTGTGGCTACCAGTATGGTCACGCATGGCAGACCGAAGAAGTTCCGCAGGATGTGATTGACTGGCTGTGCAGCCTGCCTGAATCGCCCGTCGAACCGGCGTGGGTGTGATTATGAGCAGATATGAGCAGCTTTCCATGTTCACCATGAACGTGGAGCAGGTAACCGCCACCTGCTGTATGGATGGATGCCCGGCGTGGGCCAGTCCGGTGGAGCCGTGGATGGCAGCGCTCATCCCAGCCGGAGAATATGTGGTGCAGATTGCTGGGCATCCGCTGGTTCTGCGGCCCATGCCCGGCAGACAGGCCGATATCCAGCGTGGGCATGAATACTACCACTACATGATCGGCGGGCGGCTTTATGCCGGCACATTCGTTGGGAGGGATTCTGGATGATAGACAAGATCGTGGTCACAGCGGCGGACATCGAAAAGCTCCTCGCATGGCGAGATGAGCATAACGATTTGGTTCGCTCGATGCCGGTTCCTCTGTGCGAGGTGGAGATTCATATTGTTGAAAGCGGCATCTCCATCAAGTGCTTCCGCTCTGACAAGAAGCTGAAGCTCTACCTCGACAGCCCGGCCCGGAAGCTCGGCCACATTGTCTTTGCTCCGATGGGCAACGGTCTGTGGAAGAAGAAAGTGAGTACGCTCCCTGCGGATTGCAACCCAGTTGAAACTGGGCAGAGCGCCTTGACCGTGTATGGCTCCCTGATGGCGCTGATGACGTACGGAACGGGCAGCATCCGTGGCGCTACTACCACTGTCTCGAAGGCTCCTGCTGAACGCAAAAGCCCCACAAAGCCGCATACCGCCAACACAACATACATCATTCACTCGGCCGGAAAACAGCTTACAGTGGTTCCCAGAGGCCACCATGCAAGCCCGGCCTGTTCCTTTACCGTGAGAGGTCACTTCCGCCACTACAAGAGCGGAAAGACGGTCTGGATTGCGGAGTACCGCAAGGGGACTGGCCGAAGCCGGGGAAAGACCTACAAGATTGGAGGAAAGACAAATGGAAATGACCAATGAACGTGCAGCCGAAATCCTCAACCCCACCCACTATGAGGATTACGACAGCCTCGAAACCGTGCAGGAAGCCTGCCGGATGGGTATGGTGGCCCTGAAGATGCAGATTCCCGAAGTGCCGCTGGCTCCCGGCGCTATTTTTGACTTCACCTGCCCGCACTGCGGGAGTAGGGATTACCTGAAGAATGAGGACGGCAACCGCAACAAGTTCTGCGGCCAGTGCGGAAAAGCGCTGGACTGGAACCTTGAGGAGGTACAGAAGTGATTCACCTTGGAGACATTACGAAAATCCACGGCGACCAGATAGAACCTGTTGACTGCATCACATTCGGCAGTCCGTGCCAAGACCTTTCTATTGCGGGCCGCAGAGCCGGACTTGCCGGAGAACGGTCGGGCCTTTTTGTTGAGGCTGTGCGAATCATCAAGGAAATGAGGAAAGCGACAAATGGAATGCACCCAACTTTCGCTGTTTGGGAAAACGTACCGGGAGCATTCAGCTCCAACGGCGGAGAGGACTTCCGCGCCGTGCTGGAAGAACTTGCCCGCGTGGAACAGCCAGACGCTATTGTTCCTAGACCTCCGAGGGGAGGCAGATGGAGCAAAGCCGGAGCAATCGCCGGAGCCGGATGGAGCCTTGCTTGGCGACAGCTCGACGCTCAACATTGGGGAGTCCCCCAGCGTCGAAAACGAATCGCTCTTGTCGCAGATTTTGGAGGTCAACGCGCCTCTGAAATACTATTTGAGCGAACGAGCGTGTCAGGGCATCCTGACGCGAGCATCCAGACGTGGAAAAGCACTGCCGGACTTGCTAAAAACTGCGCTGCTGGAAATGATCGAGTGGTGGCAGAGGGGGAGGCGGAACGCCGCCTACACTCTGAAAATACGTTCGGGCTGTGCCGGAGGCGGTAAGGGCGCACTGGTACAGACAGAGAAAACCGGGACGCTATTAACGATCCAAGACCAGACACTCTTCCAGCCTGTTATCTACGACGCAAGAGGTAACGGCGGTGGCCAGATAGTGCCGACTGTTACAGGCGACCGCGAAAGCAGGATCACAGATTATACCGCTATTGCGATTGACCTGTACAACGGGGCCGTGACGGGAGATATAGCCACATCCATTACCTGCCGGAGCATAGCATCGCATTCCGGGCCGCAGGTAATGGAAAGCTATGGAATCGGAAGAGACAATGTGCGTGAGCACGCTGGATGCCTGACACCGTGGGATTCGCAAGGGAGAAGAGTCTATGACGAAAATGGAATTTTCCCATCCCTTCAGGCGCGGGAAAAGGCCGGAGGAAACCAGCAAACGGTGCTGACAAAGACATCGGGGGACAGAAAAGACGTGAGCTGGGTTGTGCGCCGCCTTACACCGATGGAGTGCGAACGTCTGCAAGGCTACCCGGACGGGTGGACGGACATCGGAGAATGGACGGACACCAAAGGGAAAAAGCACAAGGCAGCAGACAGCCCACGTTATAAGGCACTGGGCAACTCTATCGCCTTGCCGCAATGGTTTTGGATTGCGCAGAAAACAAGGCCGTACATGCGCGGCAGCGCGAAGCTGGGAAGCCTGTTTGATGGCATTGGCGGTTTTCCGCTGGTTTGGGAGGCCACATACGGGACAGGAACAGCGCGCTGGGCAAGTGAAATCGAGGAGTTTCCAATCGCAGTTACAAAGCTACACTTTCCAGAAAGGGAGGTGCAGAATGGATATCGGTGAGTTTATCTGTGATAAGGTTTGGGAGCTTGCGCCTCTGAACCGTGCGCCTGATGACATAGTTGCTGAGGCAGAGGAGGAAGAAGCAGGATGACACGTAAAGAAATGTTTGACCTCGGCATCGCAAGTGATGGATTTCGTGATGCGGTCAGAAAAGCGCTGTTTGAATGCTCCAAATTTCCGCCCTGCACCGAGCGAATGATCGTTGAAGGAAGACTGGCCGAAGCACTGTATTTTTCCGAGCGGATGATGGAAAAAACGTACAAAGACCTTGAAACGGAGGGAAAAACTAATGTGGGCCGAAATGTCTGATGCAGCCAAGTGGCTGGCAGTTGGAGCTGCGATTGTCGCGGCCGTTATCGTAACCGGGCAAACGTACCCGTTGTGGTTCTTTTTGATTCCGATGATCTGTTGATGAGGAGGTGCCGACCGTGGAACTGAAGAACAGCGAGCATTACAACGACCCGACGCCGTATGAGGCACACAAGAACATCCGCAAGGAGGAACAGCTTGAAGTTGCCCGGATGCGCACCATCAGCGCATTGGTCAGCGCATTGAAGCAGGTAGCCGATCTCGCCGGGTTCGAGATCGTGGGCCGGGTTGTTCTTATGGATAAGGATTCTGGGAGGATTTTCAGATGACCGGGAGAACTGCCCACAATACCCGGTGAAGGTGGTCAAGGGCAGAGAAAGGATTGAGAACGATGGCCAGTAACGGAGAAGATTTCCTGATGAACCTGCTGAATTGCGGCGTTTTGGATCTGAAGCTGATTGATGGTGTCGGTTACGACTGGCGCAACATCCTCGATGGAGAGAGGGGTGAAGATGCAGATGATGCGTCTCGTTGATGCGAACGCCTACAAGCGCATTTTGGAGGGCCGGCTCTCTGAGGTGCACTCCGGTGGGGACGAACAGAAAAACGCAGAAGGCTCGGCAATTTTTAGCTGCATCTGCCAGCTTGATGACTCTCCCACTATTGACGCCGAGCCCGTCGTACGCTGCAAGGACTGTGAACACTTCAAGAACTACGGAAAGACATCTTTGCTCGTCGATGGAAAGAATATCAAGGCGGGGTGGTGCTACAGACGGATTCGGTATGATGAGGAGTACAGGATGCCGCCGGACGGTTTCTGCTCATACGGGAAAAGAAGGCATGGAGGTAATGGCAATGCGAAAAATTAAGGAAGCGAACGAGCTGATAGCCGTATCTGTCCGGCAGGGTATTGAGCTTGCCGCCATTGAGGCCAAAGTGCTGCTTGGCTATCTGGAGGGGCATGACTACAGCCTGATGATGGATGACAAGTTCCATCTCGCCCTGCGTGACAATCAGGACGGCGAGAATGCCGACAACGATCAGCCGTACACCATCCGGGACTGCATCGACTTCTGTCAGGAGATGAACAGCGAGCTTCTTCTGGAGGAAGCGGGAAAAGAAGGCGGCGACCCGTACTATTTCAGCGAGCTTCAGAAGGACGAGCTGATTCTGGGCATGATGATGGAACGCGCAAAGGTAGCGCTTCCGCCCCGGACCAGCACCTACGATGTGGTCATCGTCGAATACCTGAAGAAGGTCGTACCAGTCGAGGCTACAAGCTGGGAGGAAGCCGAGATGCTTGTCAACGAGGCGTGGGACAACGGAACCTACGTCTTGACCGCAGATGACTTTGCCGGGGTGAGCTTTACACACGGACACTGATTCCAGCCAAAAAGCAGTTGCATTATCGGTAAGCATCTGTTAAAATAAAGATATGTGGCACTATACCGAACAAAAAGGCCCCACACGGGGCTTTTTTGCTGCACAGATACAAACACTCTTTGGATGCAAAGGCAGAATTCTAGATGAAACCAGTGGCACTCCTGTGCTTTGAAAATGCTCGTATTTTCGCCGCTTTCCATACCGGCATCCCGACTCCCGTCAGTATGGGGGATGCGATGTTGATTCTTTGAAAATCGGTCGATGATTCGCCCGATTTTCAAAACATTATCAAGACAAAACATCGCTTAGGCGATGTTTATAATAATTTCTGAACCCTGCCGTTTCGGCGGCACAAGGCTGCACGGCTGTTTTCCGTGCACAGAAAGGAACGATACCATGCCTTCTTTGACCACATACAAGCTCCTCAAGCAGGAGCACGACGCCCGGCGGGGCGAGTTCAAGACCGTGCACGGCACGGTGCAGACTCCCGCGTTCCAGAATGTTGCCACGGCGGGTGCCATCAAGGGCGGCCTGTCTGCGCAGGATCTCAAGGACATCGGCGCACAGGTCATGCTCTGCAACACTTATCATCTGCACCTGCGCCCCGGCGACAAGCTGGTGGCCGACATGGGCGGTCTGCACAAGTTCACCCGCTGGAACGGCCCCATCCTGACCGACAGCGGCGGATTTCAGGTGTTCAGCCTCTCCAAGCTGCGCAAGATCACCGAGGAGGGCGTGACCTTTGCTTCCCATCTGGACGGCCACCGCATCTTCATGGGCCCCGAAGAGAGTATGCAGATCCAAGCAAACCTCGGCTCGACCATCGCCATGGCCTTTGACGAGTGCGTGGAGAACCCTGCACAGCACGATTACTCCAAGGCAAGCTGCGACCGCACGGTTCGCTGGCTGGCCCGCTGCAAGGCCGAGATGGCCCGTCTGAAGCACGAGGGCAAGGCGGTCAACCCGGATCAGCTGCTGTTCGGCATCAATCAGGGCTGTACGTATGCCGACCTGCGCGTGGAGCACATGAAGCAGATCGCCGAGATGGATCTCGACGGCTACGCCATCGGCGGTCTGGCCGTCGGCGAGCCTACCGAGATCATGTACGAGATGATCAGCGAGGTCGAGCCCTACATGCCTAAGGACAAGATCCGCTATCTGATGGGCGTCGGCACCCCCGGCAACATCATTGAGGCTGTTTCCCGCGGCGTTGATCTGTTTGACTGCGTAATGCCCAGCCGCAACGCCCGCCACGGCCACCTGAACACATGGGGCGGCATCATCAATATCAAGAACGCCAAGTACGAGCGGGACGAGCGCCCCATCGACCCCACCTGCGGCTGTCCGGCGTGCCGGAACTATTCCCGCGCCTATATCCGCCACCTGTTTAAGGCGGAGGAGCTGCTGGGAATGCGTCTGGCCGTTATGCACAATCTGTGGTTCTACAATCATCTCATGGAGCGCATCCGGGATGAGCTGGACGCGGGCACCTTCACGGCCTTCCACGACCGCTATGTGAAGCTGCTGGATACAAGAATCTGAGGGTTTTCACACTTTAGCCTTGCAACAGGCCGAAGATGGGATTATAATAGGCTTATCTGAATTTTGAGAGGAGATTTTGCCCATGCAATTTCTGACGACTACGACCGAAAGCTATATCAGCCTGTTCTTTACGCTGGCTCTGATGCTGGTTCTGCTCTACTTTATGATCTATCGTCCCCAGAAGAAGCAGGAGAAGAAGGACGCTGCGATGCGTGCTGCTCTGGAGATCGGCGATCAGGTCACCACCATCGGCGGTGTGATCGGTCGTGTGGTTGCCATCAAGGACGACACCTTCGTTCTGGAGACCGGCTCCGACCGTGTGAAGATCCGCTTCACCAAGAGTGCCATCAGCTCTGTGGAAAAGCTGAACATGGACAACGCTCCTGCTAAAAAGTAATTTCCGCTTCCGGTACTTTTTCACGCGCTTTCCTGCATACAGTAGTGTAGGGAGGCGCGTTTTTATGTCTGAACAAAAGAAGTTTTCCGTAGGCCCGGCGCTGCTTGCGTTCGGCATCGGCGGCGCGTTTGCCGGTGGCTGCATGGCGGGGCTGGCGTATCTGATGGCGCGGCAGGGGCTCTCGCAAGCCGCCGCGTGGCCCATGGCAAGCGCTGCAGTCTGTGCGGGCAGTCTGCTCAGCGGATGGCTGGCGGCCTTTTTCCAGCGCAGCAGGGGATTGCTCTGCGGCGCAATACAAGGCATCCTGTTCGTCCTGCTGCTGACCATTTTTGGCCTTTGGGCCGGGTTTTCGCCCACCGAGATGCAGCTTCTGCGGTTTGCCCTTGTGTTTCTGTTTGGCTGTATGGGCGGTATCTTCGGGATGCTGCGCACTGAGCGGCGGCATCATTAAAACGATTTGCATCAAAAAAGCAGGAGGAATCCAAACATGTGGGTCTATCAGGAACAGCAAAACCTTCCCGCACTGTCTGCCGGGGCAGATGCCCCGGAACCAGTGGAACCGGGGCTTGTGCCAGAGCGCTCTGCCTCTGTGGCGGAAACGCTCCCGGCGGGACCGATCATTGAAGAGGCCGAGGCGAAGGAGAAGATTCCAAAACGCACTCTGCCCCATGCCAGCCGGGACTGCATCCTGCTGGCGGGAGCCTATCTGTTCGGAACCTTTCTTGCCGGGGCGCTGTCCGCTCTGTGCAGCGCCGGAGAGCTGGAAACGCTGGGGTATTACCTCGACTGTTGGCGCGCTTCCTTTGCGGCGAATACCGCCGCTGAGGTCGTCGGCCTGTTCCGCACCGAATTCCTGACTACATCCGGCGCACTGGTCGTTCTGCTTTTGCTGGGACTCTCCGCCATCGGTTCGCTGCCCATCTTTTTCTTTGTGATGCTCTACGGGACCGGGGCCGGGATGCTTTCTTTCCAACTGCTTGCGGATCTGAACTGGAAAGCGCTGGCCGCTTATTGCATCGCTTCCGGTGTCCCGACAGCATTGGCCGCCGGGTGCCTGTGCCTGTTCGGGGCGTCGGCGCTGCAGGTCAGCGGGAAGATCCAGCGCTGTTCCTTCGGGAAGGTGTTTCACTCCACCGGCGCATGGGGGCTCGTGGGGCGGTTTGCCCAAACCCTGTTTCTGCTGCTGCCCATCTGCGGCGCTGCGACCGGAATGCTCTACCTGTGCGGCCAGATGAAGCTTACTTTTTGACAATGAAGCATAAAGTCGCAGCAATCATCTCCGCGGCCGAGGGTCTTGGTGCGGCGCCAGACCAGTTTCGGGTGTAGACCGTCGTAGGTTAGGACTAACACTAATTGAAGGAACTCTTCGGAAAGCAAGGGTAATTAAGGCACATCTGTCTATCCTTGCAGCACCAAACAAGAAAACAAAAATCCCCGAAAATCGGCTTCACAAGCCAACTTTCGGGGATTTCATTTTGGAGCTACTGATCCGATTCGAACGGACGACCTGCTCATTACGAGTGAGCTGCTCTACCGGCTGAGCCACAGTAGCACGTTACATTCCTGCAACGTTATGTATTCTATCATAAATAGTAAGAACTGTCAAGGATTTTTTGACAGCCGCGAAAAACACAAAAAACTCCGGATGCAAGTCTCTTTTTTATAAGGGCTTCGGCATGTCTGTTTTGCTGCTAAAATTTTGTGCAATTTTCACAGTTTTCTAATTGGTATTTTGGTGGTACAATAAAGGTGGAATTCTATTGAAGATTTCGGGAGGAGCCGTATGGCTGAAAAAAGCATCGAACTGGATAGTGTGGAGATCGCGGCGGCAGTGTTTGGAAACTGCGACCGAAATATCCGCCTGTTGGAGAAGGAGTTTTCCGTCACGGCCGTATGCCGCGGCACACAGCTTCGCATTTCCGGCGAAGCCGCCAACGTTGCCGCAGCGACACGGGCCATTGAGGGAATGCTCCTTTTGATCGAAAATCACACGCCGCTGGAAGAGCAGACCGTGCGCTATTGCCTGAGCCTTGCCCACGACGGTGAGGAGAAGCGGGTCAAGGAGCTGACAGAAGATTTTGTCACCGTGACGGTCAAGGGCCGCCCCATCCGCCCCAAAACGCTGGGGCAGAAGGAGTACCTGAACGCCATCCGCAAAAACGCCGTTACCTTCGGCGTCGGCCCGGCGGGCACGGGCAAGACCTATCTGGCTGTCGCCATGGCCGTAAAGGCTTTTAAGGCAAAAGATGTGTCCCGCATCGTGCTGACCCGCCCTGCTGTGGAAGCGGGAGAAAAGCTCGGTTTCCTGCCCGGAGACTTGCAGCAGAAGGTAGACCCTTACCTCCGCCCGCTCTACGATGGCCTGTTTGATATGCTGGGCGCTGAAACCTATGAGCGTTTGGTGGAAAAGCAGATCATCGAAGTGGCGCCCTTGGCTTACATGCGCGGCCGGACGCTGGACGATTCATTCATCATTCTGGATGAGGCGCAGAATACAACCCCCGAACAAATGAAGATGTTCCTGACCCGCATGGGCGTGGGTTCCAAAGTCGTTGTCACCGGCGACGTGACCCAGATCGATCTGCCCGACCGTACCCGCAGCGGCCTTGTGGACGCGCTGCAGGTCCTGAAAAATGTGGACGGCATCGCGCAATGCTACTTTACCGAAAAGGACGTTGTGCGTCACCGTCTGGTTCAAGAGATCATCAAAGCCTACGAAGCGGCCGCACACCCGGCCAAGCGTTGAGGCAGCATAAAAAGAAGGGAGAGGACAAGTATGTCCAATAAAGTTTTGATCACCAATTCCCAGAAGGCCGTGAAGGTTCCGTCCGGCCTCCGTATCCTGATCCGCCGCGCCTGCAATGCTGTGCTGGAATATGAGCATTTCACGGCACCCGCCGAGATCAGTGTCACCTTCGTGGACAATGCCGCCATTGCAGAGCTGAACAACCAGTACCGCAACAAGCCCATGCCCACCGATGTGCTGAGCTTTCCTCTGGGCGAGAACGGCGTTTACGATACCGATGAGAACAACGGCTGCAAGATGCTGGGCGATATCGTCATCAGCATGGAGCGTGCACAGGAACAGGCCACCCTTTACGGCCATCCGCTGCAGCGCGAGGTTGCGTTCCTGACCGTTCACTCCATGCTGCATCTGCTGGGCTACGACCACGAGAACGGTGGTCTGGAAGCTATGCGGATGCGCGAAAAGGAAGAGGCCGTGCTGCTCCAGCTCGGTCTGCCCCGCACGGTCAGCTATACGGAATAACACAAACCCTTGGAATGGATAGGAGTTCAATTTTGAAAAACGCAGCACCAATGCAGCAGCATTACGACACCTCTTCGGTCTTTGTAGCCGTGATCGGCCGGCCGAACGTCGGCAAATCCAGCCTGACCAACCGTCTGGTCGGCGAGAAGGTGGCTATCGTCACTTCCAAACCCCAGACCACCCGCACCCGCATCACCGGCGTGGTCACCCGCGGCCCGCTGCAGTATGTTCTGCTGGACACGCCGGGCGTCCATAAGGCCCACAACAAGCTGGGGAAGCGGATGGACAAGACGGCCAGCGATTCCATTGCAGATGTGGATGTTTCAATGATGCTGTTCGAGCCTTACGGTGCGCTCAACGAGCCGGAAATGGTTCTGGTGGATGCGCTGCGCCAGAGCGGCGGCCCCGCCATTGCAGTCATCAACAAGACTGACCTCGTCAAGGAACCGGCGGACCTCGAAGCCCGCAAGGCAGAGCTGAAGGCGCTCGGCGTGTTCGACGCCATTTACACCGTCAGCGTCCGCGCCGATGACCATTGCGAGGAGCTGTTTGATGCGCTGAGTCAGTATGCTGTCGAGGGTCCGCATTACTTCGATGACGACGCTTATACCGATATGCCGGAAAAAGAGCTGGTCGCCGAGGTCATCCGCGAAAAGGCGCTGCTCTTCATGCGGGACGAGATCCCGCACGGCATCGCTGTCGTGGTGGAGCGCTTCAAGGAGCGCCCCGGCACCGATCTGGTGGACATCGATGTGAACATTTACTGCGAGCGAGAAAGCCACAAGGGCATGGTCATCGGCAAGGGCGGCGCAATGCTGAAGAAGATCGCCAGCGCAGCCCGCGCGGACTGTGAGGAGTTCCTCGGCTGCCGGGTCAACCTGCAGTGCTGGGTCAAGGTCAAGGCGGACTGGCGCGACAACGAGTTTTTGCTGAACAATTTCGGCTTCAAGCAGAACCCGAACAACCGCTGAATCCACGCCGCGATTCGGACAGATTTTCCTTGGGTAGTGCGCTAGGATAAAGGCAACACTATCACGGGCGGCACTCTGCCGCGCGGAAAGGGGAACCTTTATGAACACCGATACAAGCTGGCAAGCCTTTGCACAGACAGGGAACATCCTTCGCTATCTGGATTACAAACAGCAGCGCCCGGAGCAGACCACAGCTTCGGCAGGAGACAAGACAGATGGATACGATCGTAACACCGGGGCTCGTCCTGAAGGAGACACGGTACAAGGAATCTGACCGGATACTCACCATTCTGACGCCGGAGCTGGGGGTGATCTCGGCTTCGGCACAGAGCAGCCTACGGCTGAAGAACAAATTATTCAGCGCCTGTGGGCTGTTTTGTTATTCGGAATTTGTGCTGCTTCCGGGCCGGAATATGTACACTGTAAGGGAAGCCTCCGTGAAAAATGTCTTCCACGGAATTTCTTCCTCCATCGAGGGGATGAGCCTTGCGATGTATCTGGCCGAAATGGCCGCCTCGCTTTCGCCGACGGGCGAAGAAGCAGGGAAGGAGCTGCGCTTGCTGCTCAACTGCCTTTATATGATCAGCGAGCACAAGGCCGATCTGCGCGTGGTCAAGGCTGTGTTCGAGCTGCGCACCATGAGCGAATGCGGCTTTCTGCCGCAGCTCATCTATTGTAAGGTGTGCAATCAATACGATGATGAATCGTTCTATCTCGACCCGCAGGAAGGGTATCTGCTCTGTTCCGACTGTGCGCAGAAAGCAGGAAAGCGCTGCAACCTCGACACCGGTGCTCTGTATGCGCTGCGGCACATCTGCCTTGTGGAAGATAAGAAGATTTTCGCATTCAAGATCTCGGTCGGCAGCCTTGCAAAGCTTGCGGCTGTGGCGGAGCAGTACGCTCTGACCCACCTCGACAAGCCGCTGAAAAGCTACGAATTTCTCAAATCCGTTCTGCCGTGACCGAACAAATTCTAAAGGAATCATTGCTATGGAAACAAGCTACTTAAAAACACTTGAGCTTGATAAGATCATTGCGCGTGCCGCCGAGGGCTGCGTCTGTCAGGAAGCAAAAGCGCAGATGCTAGCACTGGAACCCCAGTGCGACCCGGACGAAGTGCGCTACGCGCTGGAGCAGACCGACGCCATCAATAGTCTGCTGATCAAAAACGGCTCGCCCCGCTTTGGCGGCGTGGAGGGCGTCAGCCAGCTCGTGACCCGCGCGGTCAAGGGCGGCGTGCTCTCCATGGGCGAGCTGCTGATGGTGGCCGGTGCGCTGCGCAACTTTCAGAATCTGAGCAGCTGGTACGGTTCTTCCGACCACGATGCCCTGCCGACGGACGACCTGTTTTATGCGCTGGCACCACAGCCCGGTCTGGAGCAGCAGATCTCCAGTGCCATTCTGGCCCCTGACGCCATGGCGGATACAGCTTCCCATACCCTGAACGAGCTGCGCAAAAAGATCCGCGTCACCGAGAACAGCATCCGCGACCGGTTGGAGAGCATGGTCCGTAACATGGACACCTCCAAATATTTGCAGGAGAGCGTCGTTTCCATGCGAAATGGGCGCTATGTTGTCCCGGTTAAGAGCGAGTACCGCGGCGAAGTCAGCGGCATCATCCACGATGTTTCGTCTACGGGTGCTACCGTCTTCGTCGAGCCTCAGGCCGTTGTGGAAGCCAACGCCCGCATTTTGCAGTACCGCGCGCAGGAAGCGCAGGAGATCGAGCGCATCCTCGTGGCTTTTACCGCGCAGGTGGCCGCGATCGAGCCGCAGTTCCAGTACAGCTACAAAGCCATGCTGGAGATCGACGTTCTGTTGGCAAAGGCGCGGCTGGCGCTGGATCTGAAGGCTTTCAAGCCCGCTGTCCGGACGGATTCGTCCTTCTCCCTCGTCCGGGCGCGTCATCCTCTCATCGACCCTAAAAAGTGCGTTCCGGTGGATATTGCATTGGGCCGGGAGTACGATTCGCTCATCATCACCGGTCCGAACACCGGCGGTAAGACTGTTACGCTGAAAACAGCCGGTCTGCTTTGCGCCATGGCGCAGTGCGGCTTCTTGATCCCCGCCGACGAGCGCAGTGAGATCTGCGTGTTTGACGAGTTCCTCGTGGACATCGGCGACGAACAGAGCATCGAACAGAGCCTGTCCACCTTCTCCGGCCACATGAAGAAAATCACCGGCATTCTGGAACTGGCTATGCCGCATACCCTCGTTCTTCTGGACGAGTTGGGTGCCGGTACCGACCCTGCTGAGGGTGCGGCGCTGGCCGTGGCCATCATCGAGGAACTCCGCCGCCGCGGCGTGCTGCTGATGGCTACCACCCACTATGCCGAACTGAAGGTCTTTGCGCTGGAAACCAAGGGCGTTATCAACGCCAGCTGCGAGTTCGACCTTGAGACCCTGCGCCCGACCTACAAGCTCAGCGTCGGCGTGCCGGGCAAATCGAACGCATTCCTCATCAGCGAAAAGCTGGGCATCCCGGAGCGAGTCATTGAGGCCGCACAACAGCACCTTTCCGCCGAGGATAAACGTCTGGATGCCGTTCTGGGCCAGCTCGACGATTTGAAGCTGCAGTTGAAGGAAAGAAAGAACGAAGTTGAAGAGCTGCGCAACGAGGCCACACATCAGTTGGATGCCGCCCGCAAAAAGCGGGACGAGCTCATTCAGCAGGGCGAAAACGAGCTGGAAGCAGCCCGTGCCAAGGCCCGTGCACTGGCGCAGCAGGTGGAAAGCAAGGCCTATGCTTTGACCGATGAACTGCGCCAGATTCAAAAGGACGAGCGGATGAGCACCCAGCAAAAGGCGCAGCGCGCCCGCGAGATCGCCAAAAAAGAATCGGAGAAACTCTTCGTCGGAACCGAAGTCGTGCACAATCCCGTTAAGGAGTTCGTGCCGCTGAAGGAAGTCAAGATAGGGCAGGAGGTCTGTATTGCAGAGCTGAATCAGCTTGCGACCGTGCTGGCCCTGCCGGACAAAAACGGCGACGTGCTGGTTCGTGCTGGCATCATCAAGACGAAAGTCCCCCTCAAGGGTCTGAAACAGCCGGAAAAGCTGGTCAGGGAACCGCAGCCCAAAACCAAGGCGCAGCAGCGTTATTCCCGTCTGACCGGCGACGCCAACCGTCCGAATGGCCGGGTCGAGCGCGTCCAGCGTTCCGCGAAGATGGAGTGTAACCTGTTGGGTCTGACCGTAGACGAGGCACTGCCGGAGGTAGATTCCTTCATTGACCGCGCCATCCTGAACGGGCAGACAGTGGTGTATCTGATCCACGGCAACGGCACCGGTGCGCTGCGCACAGCCATCCACAAGCACCTGCGCGGAAACCGAATGGTTAAGAGCTTCCGCTTGGGTCGCTACGGCGAAGGTGAAAGCGGCGTGACCGTCGTAGAATTGAAATAATTTGTCATGTCAAAGCCTGTCCCTGAGCAGCTTCTGCGGACAGGCTTTGTTGTATCAAAAGCAGGGAAGTACCTATGGCAAAACATGCAGTCCATCGTAAAAAGAAGAGAAGCCACAGTGCTTTCTCGTTCCGTCACGCACTGGTATTATGCCTTTGCGTCATCGCCGTTTGTTTCGGCCTTTATTTGTGGCATGAAGCCTTTACCATCGGGCAGAGGAATCCCTCCACTGAATCGGAAGATGACTTTCGCCCCACGATCGGTGAGCCGCCGTATCGCATCGCGGTAGACGCCGGGCACGGCGGCAGTGATCCGGGTGCAAGGGGAGTCGTAGAGGAAAAAGAGATGACCGCCGCCACTGCAGAAGCGCTTTTGGCATGGCTGGAGCAGGACCCGAACTTCATCCAGCTCCGGATCCGCGAAAATTATGACACGACCGCCAAACCCTCCGAGCGAGCCGCCGCCGCCAACGCGCTTTCGTCAGATCTGCTGCTTTCCATCCATGGCAATTCCGCGCCGGAGGGCTCGACGGCCTCCGGGTTTGAATGCTATCCGACCGTTCCGGGCAGGACGTGGCACCGGGAGAGTTATTACTTTGCCAAACAACTGGCCAGCGCCATGCGGTCCGCAGGGGCCAGTCTGCGGGGGCGCGGGGGAATCCGGTACATATATTATATCGGGGAGGCCAAGCAATTGGTCGAAAGCAGCCACACCGAAGTGCGCGAAGAGCGAAGCTTTACGATTCTGGAAGATGTGAATTGTCCTGCCGTTCTGGCAGAACAGTGCTTCGTGACCAGCGAAGCCGACGTTGCACAGTTTGGCAGCGAGGACGGCTGCAAACGGACAGCCCGCGCATACTACGAAGCGGTCTGTGCATATTTTGAGACAACACCGCTGCCGGAATAGCACGGCACTGAACTCTCCGGAAAAGAGTCATTGACCCTCCGAATTTTTTCTGACCGCAGCCGCGGGGAGAGAGTGGAGGGTCTGATTTTTTGATTGTATAAGTTTCGTATAATGCACGTTATGTGAAATATAGGGGAGTGAAAAAGCCCTCTTTTCCGGATTTTCGCTCCGTTTCGGCCATCCGGCTCACATCCAGCCGTCTTGGGCCCATTTTGAGCCTTTTTCTGCATGGTGTTCTTTGGATGTGTTTTTACACTGTTTTTTGTTATCTGTTTTCAGGTTTCTGTTTCAATGTCTTCGTCATGATTCGTTTGTATTTTGTTCTGCGCCGTTACTGAATTTCCGTTTTGCAACTCCATTCCCGTAGTTTTGCTTCTAGTTTTGCTTCTGATTTATTTCTGGTTCACATTGTGGTACATTCCGTTGGCTCACAAAACAAAAACCGCCTGTGACGGGTCCATAAATCTCGTCATCGGCGGTTTTGCTTGATTCCGTAGAATTCACACCACTGGGTGTATTTTCTATCTCATTCCTGTACAGGTTCTTCCGGTTCCTTCATTGCAGAAACATCTGCACGGAATCCATCGTTGGCAGCTCCTTCAAAGGCTTCCATCGGCCCAGCCGGAGCCGCTTCCTCAGATTTACTCGCAGAATCGTTCATTTTAGCGGGATGGACAGCATTTTCCCCGCTTATCTCCCCTGCCTCCCGTTTTGTTGTATCCAAGCTTGCTTTCTTCGCTTCGCCAAGCGGATTCTGCTCGATGGCCGCGCGCACCTGAAATTCCTGCAAATGTGTATAGATCTGGGTCGTTCCCACACTGCTGTGGCCGAGCAACTGCTTGAGCGTCAGGATATCCACATTGCCGGTCTGGTACATCAGGGTCGCGGCGGTATGGCGCAGCTTATGGGTCGAAAAGCCTTTCAGCCCGGCCGCTTTCATTGCGCTGGTCACCAACTGCTCTACCCGCCGGTTCGAGATGCGATCCTTCCGGCGGCGGGTCACAAAAACGGCCTTTTCCTTGGGGTCGAGGCCCTCCATCGTATTGCGCTTTTTCAGGTAGAGCTGCAGCGCCTCAATACAGGCATCGTTCAGGTAGACCATCCGTTCTTTGTGGCCCTTGCCGAACAGCCGAATCTGCCGCTGTTCCAGATCAATGTCACCAAGATCCATCCCCACCAGCTCGGAAAGGCGCATTCCGCAGTTCAAAAACAGCACCACCATGCAGTAATCCCGTTCCGGGAAATCGCTCTGGTACTGGGTGCTTTCCAGAAGCTCTCTGGACTGTTCTGCCGTCAGATACTTGGGCAGGACTTTATCCTGTTTCGGTGGTTTGATGGAAGCTGTCGGGTCCTGCGAAAGCCGATTGACCTGATTGACCAGATAATCGTAGAACCCGTGCAGACTGGCCAGCCGCCGGGCGGTGGAGGATTTTTTGTTGCCGCATTCTCGGTTCAAAAAGTACAGATATTCGTAGATGTCTTCCTTTGTAACGCTGCTCCAGAAGGCCGTATCCAGCCCTTTGGGGTCGATTTCCTTCATCTCGGCATCTTCCGACACAAGCCCCTTGCGGCGCTTCATAAAGCGGGAAAAGCCGCGCAGGTCGCAGTAATAGCTGAACGCCGTGTTCGCGCTTTTGCCCGCAATCACTTCCAGATACCGCACATACTCCACGATATCCGGCGAGGCATCATCAAACGGTTTGTGTTTGCTGGGATTCTTTTCATCAAGATAGATGGACATATCGTTTCCTTATCTCTTATAAGCGGTCATTTTTCAGCGCATGGATGGCGTCGGCGATATAGGCGGCGCCCACGAGCTTCATGCCGGGATAATCCGCCGGGTTCAGGTGCGCAAGGCTGTGCTTCGGCACAACGGCACGCTCAAAGCCGATGCGCTCTGCCTCCCGCAAACGCTGTTCCAGATTGGGCACACTGCGCACCTCGCCGCCAAGGCCGACTTCGCCGATGGCGATCAGCTTATCGCTGACCGGCTGATCCAACAGCGACGACACCATGCTCAGGCAGACGGCCAGATCGCAGGCGGTATCCCGCAGCGCGATGCCGCCGACGATGTTGATATACACATCCAGATTGCCGAAGAAATAGCCCGCCCGCTTTTCCAGCACCGCGATGAGAAGGTTCATGCGGTTGTAATCGTAGCCGCTGCACGCACGGCGCGGTGCCGGGAAATTCGTCTTGGTGGCGAGGGCTTGGATCTCGCTCAGGATGGGGCGGCTGCCCTCCATCGTACAGGCGACGCAGTTGCCCGAAACCCCCAGTGGGCGGCCTTCCAGCAGCATCTGGGACGGGTTTTCGATTTCTTCCAGCCCCTGCCCTGTCATATCGAACATGCCGAGTTCATTGGTTGAGCCATAGCGGTTTTTGGCTGCGCGCAGGATGCGGTACGGGAGCATTTTGTCACCCTCAAAGTAAAGCACCGTATCCACGATGTGCTCCATGACTTTGGGGCCAGCAATGGCACCGTCCTTGTTGACATGGCCGACGATGAACATCGGGATCTCCTGCTTTTTGGCCACGGCAAGCAGCCGGGCCGCGCTCTCCTTGACCTGACTGACCGTGCCGGACGAGGACGAGATATCCATGCAGCGCATCGTCTGGATGGAGTCGATGACGACAAGATCCGGCTTTTCCTTTTCGATGAGGCCGCAGATCTCGTCCACGTCGTTTTCGGCGGCCAGATAGATATTCTCCTGCGGGATCTTCAGCCGGGCCGCGCGGAGTTTCACCTGCCGCACCGACTCCTCGCCGGTGATATACAACACCGTGTGCTGGTTCGAGATGGCCCCACAAAGCTGGAGCAGCATCGTGGATTTGCCTACGCCCGGCTCGCCGCTGAGCAGCACCACGCCGCCCAGCACGATGCCGCCGCCCAGCACCCTGTCCAGTTCCGCGATACCGGTCAGGAGAGCGTATTTTTCCTCGGTCGTACTGATATCGGCCAGACGCTTTGCCGTCAACGAGGTGACGCCCTCCTGCCGGGCCGGTGCCGCCTTGCTGCCCGAAAGGCCCGCTTTGGGTGCTTCCGCCACCACATCCTCGTTCATCGTGTTCCAGCTTCCGCAGCTGGGGCAGCGTCCCATCCAGCGCGGGCTTGTTTCCCCGCAGTTGGAGCAAACATAAACGGTTTTTAATTTCGGTTCTTTCATATACGCTCCTGTCAGGTCCGCCGGGCAGCGAGCCTGTTTTTGTTGTTCGTTCTTATATTACCACATCCGGCGGACCCCCGCAAGGAAAGCGCTTATTTTACCTCTACGATGGTAATGTTCTGGGCCGTGACGTTGCTCTTGCTGAGCACGATGTCCCGGATCTGCGCCACCTGTGCCGCCGTCAGTGCATCGCCGGAGGTCATCACAGTCAGGTCGGCCCGGCCGGACTGTAAAAAGCAGAGACAATCTGCAAATCCTTTGGCCCTGACCAAGGTTTCGATCTCGTTCTCCGCGTTGAGGTCTTCGAGGCTGCCGGTCAATTGCTGGGTATAGCTCTTCTTTTCCTCGGCGGAGAGCGAAGCGGATTTCAGTGCCTTCTGCACAGCGTCCATGGCTTCGTCGTGGGCCTTGGTCCGCTTGAGCCGGGCTTCCTCAAAAAACTTGGAGCCGCTGTTGTTGGCCACGCTGACGAGCTGCGCCTCCCCGTAATTCTTGTTCGCACTGGAAACTGCTTCCGCCTCAGTCATCAGCCCGTCCATGATCGGGGCCGAGACGGCTTCCTCTGTTTCCACCGTAGCCGCTACATTGACGGCATCCTCTTCCAGCGTCACGCCCGTCCGCGCATACTGCCAATTGAGGTAGACCGCCACAACAAGCGCCGCCGCCAGTGTGATGGCAGTCGCTTTTCGGGTATTTTTCGAAATGGCTCTCATGAAAATGCTCCTCCTTCTCTCAGCATCGCAAAGGCCGGTCAGCTCCGGCGCTGTGCTACAACGATCCGGTTTGCGGAAAGGTCCAGCAGCGCCCGCACAAGCTCTGTGATCTGTGCAGCCACCCGGATATCGCCCCCGCCGTCGCAGACGACCGCAGCGCCGCAGACCTGCGGCAGATAGATCGTCTGTGCCAGCGCCGTGCCGTCCTCCAGCAGAACGTGTGTCTCCTGACTCTGGGTCTGTCCCGACTGCGTGTCCGTCGCATATACCGTTTCCTCCCCGCTTTCCAGTGTGATCATTACCGTCGTCGTTCCCGCCCCGTCGATCTGCTCGATCAATTCCTGAAGCTGTTCCTCCAACTGTTCCCGGTAAGCCGTTTCGTCTGCCGGAGCCAAGACGGGCTCCTTCACCGCGTTTGTGGGCAGCAGCTCGGAAAGCAGCAGCAGGATCATCGCCGCTGCCCCAAGCACCACCGCAAGCTTTGTGCGGTTCTGCTTTTCCAGCAGCGAGCGAAGTGTAAAGACCCCGGTCTTCTTCTGTCCTTCTTTCATGGTTGTATCTCCCCGCCGGGGGCGTTCCATTCCGGCCTGACCCCCAGCGCTTCTTCCACGATCTTCTCCACCGCTTGCTGCTGCTCCGGGGTGCAGTCTGCTGCGGGCGTTACCGTAACGGAATCGACCGTAACGCTATCCGATGCGGAACGCATGGCAAGCGTGACCCCGGCAGAGACGCCAACCTCCCGCTGAAAGCGCTCTTCCAAGTCCTGCTCCAGCTGCGTTTGTGTCTGAGCCAATGCAGCCTGTTCCCATGTTCCAAGCTCGACCGAAGAGACTGTTGGAATCGAAAACACGTTGCCTTCTGCCTTGAGCTGCGGAAGCACATGAAGCGCCGCTGCTAAAATATATAGCCCTGCCACCACTTTTATACCCCGCCGGGCCCAGCCGCTCTCTGTAATTTGTGCCACCAGTTCCGCGCAGATACACGCCGTGCAGAAAACCGCCATCGCCGCCTTGAGTCCCTGCACCTCATCCACCTCCTACCACAAACAGCAAAGCCGTCCCGACCACGGCCAGCCCCGCAAACAGAGCCGTGACCGCCATCATGCAGCGCACCGCTTCGGCAAAGCAGCCAAGCAGCTCCTGCCCCCGTGCATTTCCGGTCAGGGAGCAGAGAACCCCGCAGCCGGAGAGCAACCCAAGCTGCACCAGCATTCCCAGATAGACCGGAATAAATTCCGCCGCGATCGTCAGGAGCGCCGCCAGCCCCAGCCCGCTTTTCAAAAGCTGGACACTGGCCAGCACCGCCTCCGAAGCGTCGCTCAGCGGGCTTTTGCAGAGCCTTGGGCGGC
>OQVS01000009.1_pt1 | contig 88477 bp, 75 predicted proteins | sample 1691601 | NCBI WGS metagenome assembly OQVS01 (sample SAMN03418268, study PRJEB22391) | human gut metagenome | biome: human-gut; feature: organic feature; material: feces | host: Homo sapiens | place: Tanzania | collected 2013-01 | reverse complement strand
TCTGCTGTATTCCGTCGTAATTTAGACAAAATAGAAATATAATCTGCAAAAATGGGACTAAGCAATTGGTTTCCCAACATGGCAAGATACATATATGCGTTCATAAATATTTGTTCTATTTGCCATGTTCTTAAAATGTCAAAATCGGAAATTTATCATTGTTTTCAGTGTTAATTTATGTTTTCTCATGCTTTCATTTTGGGGGTTCTTGATTTTGTTGTTACTAATTTGTTTCTTTCGTCATTTTACCATTCCAATTAGTATTGATTATCAGTACATTACGAGCAATCAGTAAGATTTCAAGAATAAGATTATGAAGAATGTAAGTGCATTTGTTTTATGGTGGTCTCGTGCTAACTTATCTATTATTCTCTGATCTTATCAAGCTAACTTTTCGTCCCTGGCATCTTCTTATACACGAATCCTTCAGCACCAGGGAAGTAAGCTTCGAAAACCGGGCTGAGAAACCGGACGATATCCTTACGCTTCTTGCCAATCTTGAAGAAAGCGGAACTGGCATACGCCATGAGATCTGTTTGGCTGCACTTACTTTGACTCCATCTGGGCGTGTGTAAGCCATGCTGCCGCCTGTCATGACAATCATCAAGTCGGGTTCGCGCAGCGGCACCTGCTTTTCTGTCTTGTTATGCTCCAGAACGAGTCGTTTAATTTCCAAAAGATGTTTGGTCTTTGCTTATTTCCATATTCGCAGCACATTTGCAGCACGCTCACGCAAATGGCTTGTTTAATAACGGTTTGCATTTCGAGGAGGTTAAACGCGTGTGTGGTCAAGAGCAGAATGTTCAGTTCGTCAGGTAGAACCCTCACATCACATCCTTCAATGTTGACAAACACATCGTTCATCGTCGAAGGCAGCCTCCATGAGCTGCTGTTTCACGCGCTTAAACACCTCCTCAAAGTATGACAGATGACACATATGACACATGTTTTTATAAAATATCCTCGCGCGCGCGCAGGAAAAACAAATAATATATTTTAAAAAGAAAATAATATAAAGAAAAAGTTCTCAAAAACCGTTGTCACATCTGTCATGTGTCACACCGCATCCCTATCCCGTCAATCCCATGAATCCAGTTACCACAAACCACCCTCTCATCTATGTCCCAAAAGATATTTTTTGCACCACGAATGAAACGAATAAAATCCGTGAGTTCTGTGAGATCCGTGTGCAAAAATATTATTCGAGTAATCCGTGTGCAAAAATGCCATAGATAACTAATCTAAGTGCCATAGATAACTAATCTAAGTGCCATAGATAGCTCATGTAAATGCCATAGAATATTCTTTAAACCCATAGATTGTGATGATGCCAATGCAATTACGCATGCAAAGACAGTCACTAATGTAAATAAACGTGAAAAGATGTGTAAATTATCATAGTATCTCCTAATATCTCCTAACTGCCATTTTCAGATTTCATATCTTTGCATTGTCAAAAATCATCGATCAGCAAAGGCTTTACCGTGAGGAAGGAACAAGCGCGCCGTAACAACCGTCACAACAAGAATCAACATTATTAACCAAAGAAAAAAACAACATGATTAGAGTAAAACTGTATCAGAACAAGAACGAGAAGAACGAGACAGCATACAACAAGTGGTATCCCCGCGTAATGGTGAAAGAGACCATCGGCCTGGAGGAGCTGTTAGCTCACATGGCAAGCCACAACACTCCACTTCTCCAAGGCTCCATTGAGTAAAATTTATCTTTCTTTGTATCGTCATGTACAATAAAAGTATTTCCAAGAGTAGATTCTCGAAAGTTTTGCTTAACTTTGCAGATGAACTTTTGATAGCATCTCTGCATATTTCCGTATATTGGTTGAGTGGTTCTGATGTCATGTAACTTTGAGCTTAGAGAACTATAAAGTTACTGATAATCAGCCACTTAACCAAATTCAATTAGTTATATTACGTTAATTAACTCTCTCATTTTCAAACGATTACATTAGAATTAACAGAGTATTGTAATTATACATCGCCATTATCATTGGCAGCAAATTCAGTTGGCTCTTCGGCCAATCGTTACCGTGTCAGCATCTGCATGGAGCGATGTGATGGCCGCCGGGTCAACGTTGTCAAAGTTCTGGGGCGTTGACATTATTGCGCCCTGCCCTTTGCCCGATGTGCCACCGTTAGTGCGAATGGCTCCGTTGCAGAGGGCCACGTCCCAGTCGGTGCGGTCATGCCACGATTTGTCGGCCTCGACGTCGCCAAGATTGCTCGTACCGACTGTTGCTCCCTTGTCAAGCGAAATGTACGTCCAAGTGTTTGGTTGCAGCTGCACGTGCATAACCCTTTCGTTTGACGACGGACTCTCGCCACCGTTGTTCGTACTGCATGCTGTGAGGCTAATGGCCAAGAGTGTGGCAAAAAACAAGTTGTTTCTTTTTCGCATAACAATTATTTTTTTATTATCTCTTTGTTTATCTAACCGTATTTTTAATCTCCTATTCTGATGTCTACCTGTTGCCCATCAGCTGTCATGTTACCGAACCCCATCTTCATGGCTTTGCCGTTGGCAGTGCGCACCACAAAGGTGCGTGCTGATGCGGTGCCGTTCTCCTCATACTTGTAGGGCGATGCCGACACTATGTAGCGGCTCTTTCCGTTGTCGGATAACTTGACATAGAACGCGGTGATGCCTGGCTTTACGGCAGTAGGCAGGCTTGTTGCCACACACGCGTGCTCAATGGGCTCTGCTCCTCGATAATCGATGAGCGACACGGCTTCAACCGTTCCATCACCCACGGTCTTGCCAATGGCCGCCTTTTTCACGGCAAGAAAGAACACGTCGCCGTCGGTGGCCGAAGCCCCAGCCTTTGATGAGGCATCGATGGCAATCTCAATCTCATCGCCTAAATACTGTCCTTGCATAGGGTAGTCGCCCCCTGCATTGAAGAATGCCTGGGCGTAGGTATAGAGCGGAGTAGAGGTGGTGTTGCCGTCGTTTCGGAAGTCTGTGCCAAAAGACAGGTCGTTGCGCGAACTATATTTCAGCCTTATCTTAAACACTACCTTAGGCTCGTAGGTTGTCACGCGCACGGCTTGCATCTTGCTCGACAGCACCAGGTCGGTGTGCTGGTGGCCGGTGAAGAACCAATAGGGCAGATAAAAACGCCCGTGGTCGTGAGAGAACGTGCCCCAGGTATTGGCCACTATGAAAGCCCCCTTTTGCGTTACGCCGTTAGGGTCGGTAAACTCTACGAGATCATCATAGCCCACAATTGTCATAGCGTGTGCACCGCTGGTGGCAAGGTGCGTCAGAAGCGAGTGGTAGCCTGTTCTTGATGGGCCGTCGTAGCGGTCGTTGATAGTCCATCCGCTCGACTGCGATGAGAAAGTGAGCAAGCCTCCCGTACTGCTTCCATCGGCGGCATCGTAGAGCCACCGTTTGAGTGAGGTGAGGTCGTCAGCATCGAAAGAGAGAATTTCTTTTACGCGGTAGCGCATGGCCTTCAGATACTTGTCATAGCCCGAGGCCCAGCGAAACTGAAACAGTCCTGACTCGCCATAGTCGGCCTCGGTCATCATGCCGTAACGCTGTGCTAAATAGAACCCCTGTTCGGCAAAGCCGCCTTGATCTTCGCCATCGTTGAGCATATTCCACGAAAACTTGTAGGCGAAACGGTTATCAGCCGAGGCCGAGGCGTCGCGGTTGAGCAGGCGGTTTACCTCGTAGGTAAACACATAGCCTATGCTTGATGCTTGTGCGCATGAGCCACCATCTTGATTGATGACGGGCGGAAAATATTTGCTTTTCGAGTTGTCCACCGCTTCGGGTAGCGTTACCCCCTCTGCCTTGAGACGCATGGGGTTCATGGTTGAGCGTATGCGCTGCACCTCGGGCGTGACCTTAGGCGCAGGATAAGCCTTGCGCGTTATGGTTTGCGCGCTTACAACAGCCGTAAATATCAGCAAGAAAAGAAGCAGTGGTTGTCTAAGTTTCATATTGTCATAATGTTAGATTGTATTATTCTTTGAAATGAAAGCTCGCCACAATAGTGGCGAGCCTAACACGTTTTTACTATTTGTGCTCCAGTCGGGCAATGGTTTTAATGGCCTCGTTGCGCACAGCCTCGTCGCAACGGCTGTCGGTGGCAATGGCCTTGGCGGCCTCAATCATGCGCGGAACCATAATCGAGTAGTTATGCCAACCGAAAGCTTCAAGCAAGGCTTTCTGCGCGTCGGCATCGGCCTTAGGCAGATAGTCGATGAGCATCGGTATGAGCCAGTGTGCCATGTAGTTGCGGCGCTGGCGAATATACATGATGCGTTTCTTGGCCGTGGTCGAGGGATTGACAATTAGCTCAGTGTCTTCCTTCCACTTGTCGGCACTGCGCTCAATGGTGCGGCGAATCTTCGTACGCACACTATCCTTCTGCATGTAGCACACGTTGGGCGAGTTGAACTGTCGGTCAAATTCGGCCAGCAGTTTATCTTTAGGGAACACGCTAAGGTCGGCTATGGCGTTGAAGTTACAGCGGTCTGACGTGTTATTGCTTATGCACACCTTTATTAGTGCGGGGATGAGACGCTCGTCGCCGCTCTTACCTATGAGGCGCAGAGCCTGACGCTGCACCAGTTCATGGCTGTCTTGCGAAGCCTCTTTCAGCACCTCGATAAAATTGTCGTCGCCCATGAGTGCAATCTTTTCAAGAGCCTGAAGGCGCACCGTGGCGTATGGTGACGATTCGTAGATGGAACGCAACTTGGCCGACGAGATGAGGTTGTGGCGGAACAGATGCTCGATGGCCAACGCCTGAATGTCGGGGTGGTCGTCGTTGAGCAGCTTCTTCCACACTGACGGTTTGTCCTCGTTGATAATGTGGTCGAGGTTGAGCGTCTTGCCGTTGGTTGAGGCAAAGCGGAAGGTGGGGTCGCCGATGACGTGCGACTCCAAGTAGGTACTGTATCGCGCTATATCGCCCACACAGCCGCCGTTGCTCAACAGTCCGAGCAGGCGATCGCTCCACTTGTCTTGTAGCACGTTCACCGAGTTGGCAATGCACACAACGGTGCGTCCTGGCTGGAACAGATACTCGTTGGCAATGCAGTCGTCTTGATGGAACGAGCCGCAGAAACAGGCATCAATGACCACCACAGGCACGTTGGGACGGAAGCCGTAGCCCTTGAAGTCCTCTAAATGCAGGTCTGAGGCAGCCTCGTCAAGCGAGTCTTGCTTCGTGAGTTTCGGGTCGAGCGCATTGGCCAGCCACGACTGTGGCAGGTCAAACTTCTTCTCAATGGCTACGCGCAGCGAGTCGGCGTTCTTGCCGCGCTGCTTAGCCTCGTATATGTGCTCGCGGCAGTAGCGTGTAATGAAGTCCTTAGCGCCACGCACCGTCTGCGGTTTCACAAGGGTGTTAAGATACTGTGTGTCCCAGTAGCCGTGGTGGTGTAGCACGGCCAGGTCGAGATCGGTGCGCATAAGCTCGTCCATGAGCATTGTCTTTACGGGGTTGTGGTCGCTGTGGTCAAGATATCCTATGCGGTTAACACGTCCTCGCAACTCGGGAAAATGTTCAAGATAAGAGCCTTTCTCGTCAATGCGAGCCACCTTCGACTCGCTTATGTAGCCGTGTCCGCTGAAATAGAACATCTGCTGCAGGCTGCGCTGTCGGCGCTTTTCCTCAACCAGTTTCGTGAGGTAGGCACGCAGCTTTTCATAGCGTGATGTGCCTCCAGCATCGGTGGGTCGTATGCGTCCGCTGAAGATGGTTGGCTGTAGGTTTTGTCGGCTGTCGGCCCTGAGCGAGTAGTAAAAGTAAGGCTTCGTTTCATCCTTGCCTAACGGATTAAACTTTAGTCCAAAGTCATCATAATATCGGTCGCTGGGCACCGACGACTCGCGACGGTCACGTCGCTGGTCCATCTTGAACGCACTGGTCATGTGCTGTGCATCGCGCACCATGACCACGGGTATATCGCCCACAAACACCGCTCCTATCACGGGGTTTTGTTTCTGCGAGTGCATGCGTATAAGTGTGGCGCGAATGCTGTCGGGCACCTGCCAGCGGTCAATCACTATGTAGGGCTTCAAGCCGTGCAGTTGTTCCACTGTAGCGGCATAGGCATCAACCTGTGTCTTTGCCTCGTTGTAGCTTTTGGGGTCAATGACGATGGCAAAGCCATCGCGTGCCTGTACCCATACAAACGAGGCCGCAGCCATAAATGCCAAAAATATTCTTTTATAGTTCATACATCAATCGTTTAATTTAGATAAACTAATTTGTAATTCGCAATTCGCATCGTCTTGCCTCATCTCTTACATCTTGAGGCAACTGCTGGTCGGTAGCCATCTTGTGTGCCACCTTAAGGCAAACATCAGAGGTATAGGCCAAACGGTGCCATCCCATCACGTCGAGAAGCGCCTTGCGCACGTCGTTATCGGTGCACCGAAGGGTATATTCGGCCACTTTAGGTAGAAGATAAGCCGGACAGTAGATGCGCATGTACCCAGCTTGTCGTAAAGCATGTTTGTGATCAAGACTGTCGTTGAGCAGACTCATTATGTCGCTGTCCCAGCGCCCTCCTATCTTTTCTACCTGGCCGCGCACAGCGGTGCAGAACGAGTCGGCCTTTACAAGCCGTCCCTCCATCTGTGCCAGACAGCTGTCTACCGCCTTGGCAAGCAACTGTTTGTTAAAGAACTGAATGGCCTGGTCGGCATTGAAGGCCACGCGCTTCGACAAATTGGTGCGTGTGAGCAGCCGAGCAAAGGCTGGAATAAGGCGCTCGCTGCCGCGCTTGGCCATCGTGTTTACGGCAAACCGCTGCAGCATCTCATAGTTGTCGTTAAGGGCTGTTATAATGGCATCGTCGAGAACACTTGACCGACGGTCAGTGAGCATGGTGAAAGCCTGTAGGCGCACCGTGGCCAAAGGCGATGTGCGTAGCGTTTGTAGTAGTGCCTTGTCAGTGTAGTGCGAGGCATGCTCAAGCATGTCGCGACACAGAAGGTCGGCCGAGCCTTTGCATGGCGGTGTAGGCAGAAAGGCAAATGTGGGGTCGCCTATAACGTGCCCCTCAAGGTAGGCTGTGTGCTGGTTTATATAACCAATGCTAACGCCACATGTTAGCAAGCCAATGTAGCGGTCGTACCACTTGTCTTGAATAATGTTCACGCTTCCGGCCAGTGTGGCCACCGTCTTTCCATTGCTGAAGATGTATTCGTTGGCAATGCAGTCGTCGCGGTGAAACGAGCCGTTAAAACAGGCATCAAACACCACGCAACGGGCGTTAGGACGAAAGCCCCACTTCTGTATTTCGTTTATTGTTAGGTTGTCGTTAGTGCGCATGTTCAGATACTGCGTGTCCCAGTCGCCGTGGTGGTGAAGCATGGCCAAACTGAGGTCTGGGCGCATCATTTCGTTCATCATGCGGAAACGTATGGGCGTGGCATCATCATAGTTCATGTAACTAAAGGCTTCAGGTGTGGCGGCCAACTGTGGGAAATGCTCCATCAGCCCGCGAAACTCGTCGATGTGGGCTGGCATCGATTCTGATATGCTGCCGTCGCCCGTAAATACAAATACCGATCTAAAACGCTCTGGATTGAGCTTAGCGGCCGTGGCCTTGCGCAGATAAGCACGCAGCTTGTCGTAGCGCGACGTGCCCCCAGCATCGGTGGGGCGTATGCGGCCGCTGAAGATGTCGGGCGAAAGCTTTTGCGCCCCTTCGGCAGTGAGCGAGTAATAATAGTATGGCAGCGTGTCGTCTTTCCCGAGCGGGCGAAAGCGCAGACTGAAATCGTCGTAAAACCTGTCGCTCGGCACTGACGACTCGCGGCGATTTACCGTCTGATCCATCTTGAAGGCCGATGTGAGATACTGTGCGTCGCGCACCATAGGCACAGGGATGTCACCCACAAGCACAGCGCCCACAATGGCATCGTGCTTCTGTGTGTGCAACGCCATTAGTTCAGCGCGAATGCTGTCGGGCACCTGCCAACGGTCAACAACGACATACACCTTGTAGCCTTGCTTCTGTTCAAGTGCTTTCACATAGTCGTTAAGCTCGGCACGTGCCTTGTCATAGCTCACGACATCAACTACCACTGCCACGCCATCTCTTGCGGCTGCGCACAGGGCAGAGAACAAAAGAGCCAAACCAAGACCACACGATTTATAATAATTTTTAAACGACATTGTTGTTATGAAATGTTATGAGTAATTGTTTGTATGGGTGTCTGATTAAGAACCTTAAAAGTTAACATACACCCCAAATTCTCCCTTTGTGAGCGACGTCGACTTGAAGTTGGCAAAGTATTGTGCGTCATCCTTATAAAACGTAGCGTTTACCTTGCTAAACAGTCCGAGGCGCACGGCTTTGGCTACAGGAAAATTGTAGTCGACCGAGCCACCAAGACCCATACGCTTGGCCGAGGCCCACTCAAACTGGCGTGTTACATACACACCAGTGATGTCGTCGCTGCCCGATACGTTTGTGCCAGTGGCAAACAGGCGGTCTTTCACGGGCATGACGTATCCTGCATTGAGCTGTGCCCTGAACAATCCTTTGCCAAGGTTGAAGTGCTTACCTACAGTGAGATATAGCGAGAGGTTGGTCCACTGTTGTTTCTGCAGTCCGTTGTCGTTATAGTGCTTTAGGGTGGTGTTGGCGAGAGAGGCGAGCAATGAGGTGTAAAAGTCGGGCTGCCCGTTGTTGAGGCGGTCGAAGCGATACTCGGCAGTAGCGGCCATGTCTTGCTGTTTCTGTATGCGCGTCTTGCTCAACACTTCATAATAAGCAATATTGCCATGCTCAGTGTCGGTTAGTTTCTTCTGGTCGTACCAGTCAGAGTTGCCGCTGCTCATTTCTGCACCCACAATAATATTGTGCATCACCTGCTCGTTGTGTGAGAACATAAAGCGGTCTTTGAGGGCGAAATGGGTAAAATGGTAGTCGCCACCTTTGAATGTGTAGGCCGAACCACCATCAGTAGCCTTCTCGTTGCCAGCAGATGCCGACAGTAGCACTACATTTTGAAATGGCAAGCCAGAAGGCTTGAATGTGGCCGACAGTTCACCCGAGAAGGTGGTTCCTTTGTAGTCGCGTTGGTAGCCAGAGTCTTCGCCACTGGAACGGCGAAAATAGTCGCCCATACCCTTCATGAGAAAATAGCGATGGTTGATGAGCGGATTGACGATAGTGTACGACAGGTTGCTGCTGAACAGCTCAATGCGTGTGGCAAGTCCCAGTGTCCACGCTGTTGAGAGCATGGCATCGGCACCTGCCGTGATGTTGAAGCGAGACGTGTTTGTCTTAGGGCGTGGGTCGGTTTGGTCACTGAGGCTTCCTACAGTAAGACCAGCCCCCAGGCCACCTTTAATTTTAGGTGTGAAACGGTAAGAGAGTGCCGCGCCCATGTCGAAGGTCTCGATGTTGCCATCGCTGGACACTGAGTCGGCGAGCACAAATGGGTTGTTCGGATTAAGAAAAAGTGTTGAGTTCCATTCCTGATTTTTATAGCTCGTGTTTGTGTAGCGTAGAAAGCCCGACACGTCTACACGCTCAAAGTGTTTCAGTCCGCCAAGCTGCACGTTAAGGTTGTTCACATTGCCTGGCGTGCCCGCATTGTGGAAATCGCCGCGTGTGAGGTCGTAGAACACGAGAGCCTCGCCCGTGGTCTGCTGGCTGTTGTAGGCAAGGCGCGTTGGGTTAAAGCTATGATAACGTATGTTAAAAAGCTCGTTCACAGCACCATCATGCCACAAATTAGTGGCATTGGAAAATTCGGTTTGAGCCTTGGCCTGTGCCGCGAGGGCCGTGGCAAGGCATAACAGCAAGTATCTATTCATTTTTTTATATAAACTTGACGAGTTGATGAGTGTTGATAAGTTGGCGAGTTCTTCCTAATGTAAGAACTCGCCAATCAAACCACTTGTCTATGTGCTAAATTACTTGTCTACTTCTGTGGGCTTCACGCCAGGAGTGAGGGGCTGGTTGTTGAGGAAATCGTTCGCCGAGTTGTTGGTGTCCTGATAGTAGGCGCGTCCGTTTACAATCTTCGTAACTTTTCTTCTCACACACTTGCCTGCCCATGCTGTTGAGGCGAGCACGCCCTGTGCATCGTCTTTTGGAAGGAATGTGGCATAATTGTTCTCGTTGCTTGAATTCCAAATGTCAACGGCATCGAGCACATACTTGCTTGGAATCATCAGATACTGCATTGTTGATGTGGAACCAGGGGTGGTCATCAAATTGTTGGGATCAGCGGCATATGCCTCGGGTGTTGTGCCTTCAGGCAATTTGGCCAAAATGTAAGCACGTCCGAAGAAGCCAAGACCAAACGCCTTCATGTATTGATTGTTTTGGAAAATGACGGATAGCGTGTGGTCGATGTAAGAGGGATCGCCTGAATTGGTAATCTGAATTTCCCATTCGGCGTTCGACAGGTCTGGGCAGTTATTTCCTGCATTAGCAAGCTCGTTGTGTTTGGCTGCATCGTTGGCCACCACCACACTCTCGCCAGGCTGCAGAGGATATTCTTTGCCACCACTCACACCAGGAAATGCCACTACGGTGCCTTGTCCGCACTCATAACGATCGGTGATGCCGGCAGCCTGCCATGCGTTTGCCTTTGTTTGGTTGCCTGTCGGAGCCGACAAAATAAGTCCGTCAAGATACTGCACCTCGTCAGAGTTGTTGACAATCTCAAAATAAGAGTCTTTTACATATCCAGCAATTCCACCTGTGGTGAAAATAGCCTTGAACACCAGGGGCGACTGGTATACGGTTTGAAGGGCCAGCGTTACGGCCTGGTTGGCATAAACATCGGCGGTGCCTGTTCCCACTACATGAGCTGTTGCATCGTCTTTAATCTTGCCACTTACAGAAAATGTGTACTGTCCTTGCGCCAGTGTTATCTTCTCGGCAGTGGTAGCGTTTAGGCTGATGGTATCGCTTACCGTGCCCTTGGTTGTTACTAATTTTAAGTCTTGTACCGATGCGGCATCTACGCCCTCAGGTAAAGTGAGGTTTACGGTTACCTCATATGATTTCACTCCAGGCTCATCATTGTCAGAGCATGCTACGAAGGGCACCATGGCTACAATGGCAAGCAGGGCCCAAAGGGTTTTAAAAAATGTTTTTCTCATAATTAAATAAATCTTATAAAAAGCTAATTGTTAATTCTTTATGATTATTCAATTCAATATTTTGCGAGACGTTATAGCTCAAAAAAATCAAAGCTTTACCTTCAGCTCTGCCCCAAAATACATGTCAGGATAGAGCTGGCGCTTGGCAATGGTGTGCTTGTTGGTGTGCCACTTACGCGTGTTGGTGAAGTTGTTGGCCGTGAATGACAGCTCGGCAATTTTTCCTATCTCTTTCGTGAAGCGGAAGTTGAGCAATGCCCACGGCTTTACCACATCTTTCTTAAAGGCGTAGGTTTGGTAGCGTTGAAGCATCAAACCCAGTGTTGCGTCATTGGCCATTTGCGGTTGCCACAGAGTGTATTGTCCTTTACGGTCGTAATAGCCTATTGGGTCAACGGCCAAATAGTCGCGGCCCTGATAATTGACGGTGCGCGTGCGTGCACAGCCCGAGTTGTCATTGTAAACCATGCGCTCGCTATCATACCACACCACCTGCACCGATGTGGTAAAAATCATCCTCACGGCAGGAATGTGAGTGATGAAGCGAAACGTGGTGTTTACGCGGTCCTTCACCGTTCCGTAGCCCGATGGCATTACGGCCACATAGTCGTAGTTGCGGTTGATGTAGTTGAGCGATGTCTGCTCTTCGGTGCGCGATACATGAAACCATGCACCATTGATGTGTAACGAGGTGCGCAGTGGCTTGAACGTACCGAGGTCGAGACCATACTCAATGCCGTGCTTCAGAGAGCGCGAGTTGTTAGAGGGTCGGCCCCATGTGTACATATCGGTCATGGCTGTCTTTGTGGCCGTAGTTTTCACATTATTATATATGTAGGTCACATCGCCAGTAGTAGCGTTATACACTGGGTCGGTAGCCGTGGCTGGAACCTCATACTTTGTGTAGTTGGCCCAATATAGCTGTGACGAGAAGCCAAACTCATGGGTATGGCGTTCGTTGAAGTAGGTTACGAAGCCGCTCACCTGCCCCATACGGAACGAGAGGCCAGCCTCCCACTTGCGCGAGTGTGCTGGGCGTAGATTAGGGTTTGTGGTGTTGTAAATAACATCGGTAGACACCAAGGCCAAACGGTCTTTTTCCGCATCACCGTACTTGGCAAGGCTTACGTTGTCGTAATAAACGTTGTCGGGATAGAGGTAGAGCAGCGTGGGCATCTTATTGCTCAGACCGAAGCCGCCCGTTATCGACAGGTCGTCGAATAAACTGTTGTTGTGCTTGTTAAGCAAGTTAACTGAGGCGTTTACGCGCGGTTCGGCCACAAACATGCCGCTGTTGCCACCACTTTTGTCGGCGTTGAGAAAGAGGTTGCTCACGCGCACTCCTGCTTCAATGTCGGTGCGTGTGGTGCCGAGAACCAGTGACAGCTTGTCGCTGAAGAAGCCTGAGAGGGTGTGCAGTGCAGGAATGTCTTTGAAGGCACGCGGACGCAATGTTTGTGCGCCCATGGCTTGTGGCGGGTTGGCCATATCGAAGGTTAGTCCGTCGCCCTTGTTGGCATCGTAGGTATATTCGGCTCCGAGCTTGAACGTGGTGTGGTTGTTGCCGCCAATACTTACATACTTATTGGCCACAAGCTGTGCATAGACATTGATGGGCAGACCCGCGATGCGGTACTCAGAGTGGTAACTCTTGTTCTTGAACATGGCCTCGTGCATGCCTGCCTCGCGCACATCGGTAATTACGCCATCGGGGTTTGAAATGAGGTCATAGTGCTCATCGCTACTCTTCGATACTTGAGCAGACAGGTTATAGTCGATGCGAGTGATAAAACTCTCACTTGAGGCCCAACTACCGTTGGCCGACAGGCGCGCACCTATGTTTTTGTTCTTGTAATGCAAGTCTTGCTCTTGATATTGGGAATCTTGCTTGCGGTTGTTGATGTTTGAGTAGAACGAACCTTTGAGGTTGAACGACAGTCCGCCCCAGCGGTTACTGTAACCTGCCGTTGCTGTGATGCGGTCATAGCCGAGATAGTGGCGGCGCGTGTCTCCCCACGACTGCGACCAATCTACACTGAAGTTCATGGCTCCACCGCCCTTTAGCGCGAAGCCTTTGCCTGCAAACACCAGTTTAGAAAATGGGTCGGCTTGTACCTTGACCTCCCACGGTGTGCGCCCCGACTTAGTTTTCACCACTACCAAGCCCGATGTGAGGTTGCCGTATTCCACTCCTGGAATGCCGCGCACTACTTGCACCGACTCAATGTTGCCAGCGCTCACTGTGCGCAGGTCAGCACCTTGTCCTGCGGTCGTTTGCTCGTTCATACCATCGCTCTGCGCGCCCGAGTTAGCGCCATAGCGTGTGGGCGAGAGCGCCTGAAGGTTGGCGTTGTTGCTTAAGGGCGTGCCGTCAACCACCACTCCTGTGCCGAGGGCGTTGTTCTTGTCGTCATCGTCAATCTCGCGTATGCGGGCCTGTGACAGCTTGTTGAGGTTTGGGTTCTCTGTCAAGTTGCCAGGCACAAGTTGAAGGATGTCGCTCACACTCTTGGGCTGGATGTGGCGTATGGCATCCTCGCCAACCACCGACTTCGACCCCATTTGCACCTGTTTGGCCGTTACCACAACGTCGTTGAGCTGGAGGCCCAACTCGTTGAGCGTTACGTTCACGGTGCGGTCGGCATTAACGGTGAGGGTGCCTGTGACCGTTTGGTAGCCCACGAACGTAACCTTGTAGGTATAGGTGCCTTTGGGCACATTGCTGAGCACGAAGCGTCCGCCCGCCACGGTGCTGGTAACGAGGTCGTTGTTGAGGCTCACGGTAGCAAGCTCTACGGCCTTTCCGTTGCTGTCGTTCACCGTTCCCGACACTTTGTATGTTTGTGTTTGCGCGTTAGCCGACGTGGCGAGAATTATAACGAACGATGTTGCTATTGTCCTGAAATTAAATTCCATATATATCTATGTAATCTTCTAAGTTGTATCTTTTCGTTTTACTATAATCTTTATGATTATCTTTTTCAATTATCGCTGATATCATTAACATTAGAATTGCAAAATTAAGCATCAAACGGCTTTTTTGCAATACCTAAAATAGGGTAATTTGTATCCCGCAAATCTTAAGCTTAGTACACTATAAAGTTACTGATAATCAGCCACTCAACCAAATTTTATTAGTTATATTGCGTTAATTAACTCTCTCATTTTCAAACGATTACATTAGAATTAACAGAGTATTGAGAAAGGGAAGATTCATAATTTGTAACAAAGATAATGGCTTTGTAATAATTATAAAAAAGAGGGGTTAGTAAGAAACAAAGGAAAAGGGGTTAGACCGCTCAAACGAGTGGTCTAACCCCAATATTAAGTTTTGGTTTCCTCACGGAAACTGTGTGTGTGTGTACAAATTTACTCTGCAACAGGAGCCTCTGCAGCGGGAGCAGCCTCAGCAACCTCAGCCTTAGGAGCTTCTTCACCCTCAGCTACAACCTGTACGGGAACCTTAACCTCAACCTCCTTGTGGAAGTGGATTGTTGCCTCATACTCGCCAACGCTCTTGATGTCGTGCATGGTGATGATCTTACGATCAACATCGAAGCCCTTCTTCTGGAGCTCGTCAGCTACGGTGTTCTTGTTAACAGAACCGTAAGTAGCACCTGTGGCACTTACCTTAGCAGCGATAACAAGCTTAACACCCTCAAGAGCCTGAGCCTTCTTCTCTGCCTCAGCCTTCAGAGCTGCGAGCTTGTGAGCCTGCTGCTTGAGGTTCTCAGCGAGGATTTTCTTTGCAGATTCAGAAGCGATAACGCCCTTGCCCTGAGGAATCAGGTAGTTACGGCCGTAACCGCTCTTTACGTTTACGATATCGTTCTTGTATCCAAGACCGATGATGTCTTCTTTCAGTATAATTTCCATATGTGCTTATCCTCCTTAAAATTATTTCATCAAATCGGTTACATAAGGAAGCAAGGAAAGCTGACGGGCACGCTTCACGGCCTGTGCTACACGACGCTGGTACTTCAGAGAAGTTCCGGTGATGCGACGGGGAAGAATCTTACCCTGCTCGTTGAGGAATTTCTTGAGGAACTCAGGATCCTTGTAGTCGATATACTTGATACCGCTCTTCTTGAAACGGCAATACTTTTTCTTCTTTGTATCCACTGAAGGTGGAGTCAAATAACGAATTTCTGATTCTACTGCTGCCATGATTTAAGCCTCCTCTTTTTTACTAAGTTTATTACGACGCTTCTCTGCATACTGTGCTGCATACTTGTCAAGCTTCACAGTGAGATAACGGATAACCTTCTCGTCGCGGCGATAGCCGATCTCGAGAGAGTTGATAACTGTAGGCTCTGCCTTGAACTCTAACAGGCAATAGAAACCTGTAGATTTCTTCTGAATAGCATAAGCCATTTTCTTCAATCCCCAGGTCTCCTCGTTCAGAATCTCAGCACCCTTATCGGTGAGCAGCTTCTTGAATTTAGCGACCGTTTCCTTCATCTGTTCATCAGACAAAACGGGAGTCAAAATGAAAACGGTTTCGTATTGATTCATCATTACTACTTAAAAATGTTTGTAAATAATTTATTGTTTGCTCAAAAAGCGGTGCAAAGGTACGCTTTTTTATTGAGATATAGAAGTGATTGTATCTCTTTTTCCAACATTTAACACAATTTAGAATTTTTATTATTGATTTGGAATGATACCCCACTCCATTGCATTGCATTAAATGAAATCGGTTTGGGTCTCCCATGAAAGGAAAGCCAAACCGATTGTATGGATGATGTAAGGGTTACGACCCAATTACATAATTACAAAATCACCTGTTTTACACAACTACATTGCTGTTGTTGCAGCAACAAGCCAACCGTAAACGCAGCTGCAAACACCAAACAGAAGCACGCCTGCTGTACAGAGAGCAAGAGCTGTGCGTGTGGCACAATCGCTCTTGAAAGTGGGCAGAGGAGCGTCAGTCTTGTTGATGTACATACACTTCACTATCTTCAGATAGTAGTAGAGTGACGGTACGGTGTTTACCAAAGCTATGAACACTACTGCATAAGCGATGTTTGAACCATGCTGTGCTGCTGCCATGAACACGAAGAACTTACAGAACATGCCTGCGAAGGGAGGAATGCCTGCAAGAGAGAACAAGGCGAGTGTGAGCAAGAACGACAGCTTGGGGTTGGTCTGATAGAAGCCGTCGTAGCAAGACATGTCCGTGGTTCCTTTTCCTCGTGTCTCAACAACGTTGATGATGGTGAACACGGCCATGTTGGCTGCAACATAAATGAGCACATAGTACATCAAAGATGTGAGACCCATTGCATTGTCGCCGATAGCAGCAAGCATGATGTAACCTGCCTGTGAGATAGAGCTGAAAGCCATGAATCGCTTGAGCTCCTTCTGACGCAGAGCAAACAGGTTGGCTATGGTGATGGTGAGCACGATGACGATGTACATGAGATGTTCCCAATAGAAGAACATGTGAGCAAACACCTTCATAAGGATGGTCATCAGCGCAAAGGCTGCTGCTCCCTTTGACACAACGCTCAGGTAGCCTGTTACAGGAACAGGGGCACCCTGATAAGTGTCGGCTGTCCAGAAGTGGAACGGAACAAGAGAAATCTTGAAGCCAAGGCCACTAAAGAAGAACACGAGACCCATAATGGCGAGAGGTGTTGCAGAAATCTTGTCTGCCACATCGTCGAAATAGAGTGTGCCGCAAGCACCGTAGATGAAAGAGATGCCATAGAGCATTACGCCGCTTGAGAAGGTCGCTGTTAGGATAAACTTAGCAGCACCCTCAGCAGAATTCTGCTTGAACTTGTCGAAAGCAACCAAGCAAGCCATTGGCACAGAAGCCATCTCAAGACCAAGGAAGAACATGAGGAAATGGCCGCTTGAGATCATCATATACATACCAAGCAAGGTAGAAATGATGAGCTCATAAAACTCACCCTCCTTGCGCATAACGTCTGCACGTTCTATCCATGACTGAGCCATAACCACAACGATGAACGCTCCTGCGGTAAGGATAACCTTCATGACTTGAGCAGCGGCTGTTGACACATAAAGGCCAGCAAATGCCGAAGCAGGCTCTGACACGAAGCACACAGCAATCTGAGCCAGGAGCAACACTCCGGTAAGAACGCTCAGGATAGTGTGTTTCTTCTCGCCTTTCAAGATAAGATCGGCGAGGAACACTATTACCAAGGTAGCCATGAGGCCAGCCTCAGGTATCATATTAAAAAACTGACTATAATCCATTTTGTTTTCTTTAATTGACGAGTTTGCAACAATTGCCCGCTCGTCTGCTTAAAATTAAAGTGTTGGGATAACGCTAAGAATTGGACCTACGGCGTTGTTGATAACATGGCTTGCCCAGATTGGGAATGAGCCAAGGCCTGCAACACAGAAGATGAGGCAGCACACAGCAAAGCGCTCGTCCCATGTGGCGTCTGTAAGCTCCTCAAAGTGTGGATTCTTCACCTTCTCGAAGAGGATGAAGCCTACGGTACGGAGGATGTAAACAGCAGTCACAACGATGGATGTGATAGCTATGATGGTACAGCAACGATGGAATGTGTCTGCATTTTCGAACGAGCCGTTGAAGATTGTCATCTCAGCAATGAAGCCAGAGAAGCCAGGAAGACCGAGGTTGGCCAAACCAGCAATGACATAACCTACAGAGAGGAAAGGCATGATCTTCATAAGACCTCCGAGCTCACGAATGTCGCGAGTGTGGGTACGTCCGTAAATCATACCAATCAAGGCAAAGAAGAGGGCTGTCATAAGACCGTGTGAAAGCATCTGAAGAATGGCACCTGTGCAAGACACGCGGGTCATCATCAAGAGAGCGAAGAGCACCAAGCCACAGTGGGAAACTGATGAATAGGCATTGATGAACTTAAGGTCTGTCTGAACGCAAGCCGAGAATGCACCATACACTACAGAGATTGTGGTAAGGATAAGGAAGATCCAAGTCAAATCGTGTGCAGCCTGAGGCAGGAGGAACATGGCAATGCGGAAGCAGCCGTAACCACCAAGCTTCATGAGCACACCTGCGTGGAGCATAGACACAGAGGTCGGGGCACAACCGTGACCGATTGGAGACCATGTATGGAATGGGAACAGGGCACCAAGCACACCGAAACCAATAAACACAAACGGGAACAGCACATTCTGAACAGCTGCCGGGATGTGGTTATTGTGTGCAATCTCGAGAATGCTCATGGTTGAAGCTCCGTTGAAGAAATAGATTCCTACCAAGCCAAGGATGATAAGGGCAGAACCGCCCATAAGCATCAAGGTAAGCTTCATGGCAGCGTATTCTTTACGACCGGAACCCCAGTAGCCGATAAGAAGGTACATAGGGATGAGAGCCACCTCATAGAACATGAACATGGTGAACAGGTCTATAGAGATAAAGAAGCCATAAACACCTGTTGAGAGCAAGGTGAACCACATGAAGAACTCCTTGGTAAGGGGCTTAAGCTTCCATGAGGCGAATGTGCCTGTGAACACGATGATGCTCGAAAGCAGAAGCATGACAACGGAGATTCCATCAACACCCACCTCATAATTGATGTGGAGAGCAGGGAACCATTCCGTAGAAGCGCGGAGAATCATCTCCTCGGTGTTGCCAGCTGCACGCTCACCGATAAAATGGAGTGTGAGCCAGATGCTCATTGCCAAGAGGCAAGATGAACCGGCAACCATCACACCACGCACCTGATTGACGTTGCGTGCGATCCAAAGACCGAGCAACATCAAGACAGGGATTACTACGAATAAACTTAATATATTCATATTTTTAATTGTTAGTTGACGAGTTGACGAGTTGACGAGTTGACGAGCTATTGGTATAAGCGCTAATGGCTATCAGCTTGTTTACTTGTCTACTAATCCACTTGTCTACTTGTTTACAAACAAAGTAATAATAATGTTAAAGCTACCGCACCTGTAAGGAACCAAACGGCATACTGGCGAACGTCGCCGCTCTGCCAAGGACGAATGGTCTCTCCTGCCTCGTTGGCGCCCCAAGCGGTAAAGTCGATAAGACCATTGATGATCTTCTCGTCAATCCACTGTGCAGGACGGCTGACGCAACGGAACAATATTTTGTGTGTAACAAACTGATAAACCTCATCCATGTAGAAACGCTTGTAAGCCCAACGATGCAGACGTGGGAATGTAGCGTAGAGCTTGTCGGCGATAGGCTGCTTCTCACCTTTATATATATATGTAGCAAGAGCGATAGAGAGGATTGCAATAACAGTTGAAGTTGCTGCAACCTGAGGGTCGAAATGAACAGTATAGATTGTGCCAGCAGCACTCACGAACTTTCCGAAGCTTGCCCACTCCCAGTTGAGGAAACCGCCGAGGGTTGTAACGACACCCACACCTACGGTAATGATGCTCAAGAACACAAGAGGGAAAGTCATGGCTGCAGGAGCCTCATGAGGAGTGTGGTGAGCGTGAAGCTCCTTGTTCTCTGTACCCCAGAAAATGCCGTAGTAGAGACGGAACATATAGAATGCTGTCATGGCTGCTACACCTGTCATCCACCAACCGCAAACAGGAGAATACTCGAAGCAAGCGGTAATGATCTCATCCTTTGAGCTAAAGCCCGAGAAGAAGGGGATGCCCGCGATAGCGAGACATGAGATAAGGAACGTGATGTGTGTGATAGGCATGTACTTACGCAAGCCACCCATTGTAGACATCTCGTTAGAATGGACTGCATGGATAATGCAACCTGCTCCAAGGAACAGACAAGCCTTAAACATGGCGTGTGTGAAGAGGTGGAACATAGAAGCCATGTAACCAAGCTGTGCATGGTTGTCGAGAACAGCTCCATGATGTCCGGGCAGACAAACGCCGAGAGCCACCATCATGAAGGCAATCTGAGAGATTGTTGAGAAGGCAAGCACACGCTTGATGTCACTCTGTGCGCAAGCCACGGCAGCAGCATAGAACGCTGTGAACGCGCCAACAACAACAACAACATCAAGAGATTGGGGAGCATACTCGATCCAAATGGGGAACATGCGTGCAATCTGGAACACACCAGCAACAACCATGGTAGCGGCGTGGATAAGAGCAGATACAGGTGTTGGACCCTCCATGGCATCGGGCAGCCAGATGTGCAACGGGAACATTGCCGACTTGCCGGCACCACCGATGAACATCAGCACAAGAGCTGTTGGCAGGAGGAAGCCGCCAGCAGCGACAGCGCGTGCACTATCAACAGCAGTAAAGGCAGCTACACCGTTAAGATATTCTACATTACCAGCAAACGAGAAGTTGTAGCTTCCTGTGTAATATCCAAAGATAAGGATACCTATGAGGAAGAACATATCGGCAAAACGTGTTACGATGAACGCCTTCTTCGATGCGTGAACAGCAGCATGCAATGAGTAATAGAAGCCAATGAGGAGGTAAGAGCTTACACCCACAAGCTCCCAGAACATGTACATCTGGAAGATATTGGTGGCAAGCACCAGTCCGAGCATTGACATGGTAAAGAGAGAAAGGAACGCATAATAGCGCTGGAAACCTTTCTCACCGTGCATGTAGCCAAACGAATAGATGTGCACCATGAGGCTGACCGTTGAGATGACGATAAGCATCATCACCGAGATGGGGTCAAGCAAGATGCCAAGATCGAAATGGAGATGGCCCAAAGGCAACCATGTGAAATTGTAAGGCACGAAGGTTGCAAGTGTGCCGTCAGCAAGACGAGGAGATGTGAAATACTGGAACGCGGTAAAATAGCTCAACGCCGTAACCAGTCCGAGCGAACAGGTTCCGATCAGTCCGGCTGTCTTGTGCGACCAGGCATATTTCTTATTCAGGAATTCGGGCAGTCCGATGACCAAGAAGCTGATCAAAGGCAGCAGAAGAATCCATATTGAATATGTAAAATCCATAATCTAAAATTAATATTTCATGTTTTCAATACTGTTCACCTGATCGCTATGGAAATTGCGGTAAACGTTGATAATAATCGCGATAGCAACGGCACTTTCTGCTGCGCTCACGCCAATAGAGAAGAGCGTCATGAAGAAGCCCTCAAACTGTTCTGTGAAGAGCAGGCGGTTGAAAGCCGCAAAGTTGAGGTCTACAGCGTTGAGCACGAGCTCTATAGAAACGAGCATGGCTATCAGGTTGCGGCGTGTGATGAAACCATACACACCAATGAAGAACAGGAGTGCGCTGAGCACAAAATAACATTCTACAGGTACCATAATTATTTATCCTCCTTTTCTTTGCGTGCAACAACAATTGCGCCAACGATACAAGCCAGCAGGAAAACTGAAATGAACTCGAAGGGCAACACATACTGATACTTTTCAGAACCGAGCAGCGCCTGACCGATGGTCTCCATTGTCACCTCATGACCTGTTGTGGCGAGGTTCAGGAAACCGTTTTTAAGCTGAATGCCAGCAACGGTAACAAGAGCCACGATGCAGAGCAGAGCGCCTGAGAGCGCACGGCTTCCTTTAACACGCTCCACCAAGCCCTGAAGGGTGCGCTTGCTAACAAGCTGCACGGCAAAGATGTACATCATCACCATGCCACCAGCATAGACGCTGATCTGAGCAGCACCAAGGTAGGTATAGTCGAGCAGGAAATAAAGGCCTGCCACTCCGAGGAGCACGAAAAGCAGGAACGTGATAGAGCGCATAATACGCTTTGTCATCACGCACATGACAGCCGATCCAAGGATCACAACTGCCAGAATGCAAAACATTACTAAACTTGCCATATCTGTAATCTTACTCCTTATTTGGTTTTGGTGTTAAACGTTCCAATCTCGAAATCGGCACCACCATCAATAATGTTTGGCAGCGAGCCACCCTCGTAGTGTTCCTTGTCAAGGTGCAGAACGAGCTGATCACGCTCAAACACCGAGTTTTCGAAATCGTTTACAAACTTAATGGCACCGAAGTTGCATGCGTTGACACACAACTCGCAGAACATGCAGTCGCCGAGGTCATACTGATAGTCGACAAGCTGCTTCTTCTTGCGTCCTGTCTCAGGATTCTCTACCATCTTAGAGAGGATCTTGATTGTGCCGTTCGGGCAAGACTTCTCACACAGCGTACAAGCTGTACACAGAACGTTTCCGTTTTCGTCACGGTTCATGACGAGACGTCCACGATGGCGTGCAGCCACATGCAGCGTGGTCTTGCGGTTCTCAGGATACTGCTCTGTGCTCTTAGGAGTGAAATACTCTTGCAGAGTGGTTTTCATACCCACAGCGAGAGTTTTCATGGCAGCCCCGATTTCTCCGAAATATGATTTTTTGTTATCTTCCATTGTTATAAATAATGTGTTTTTTAGAAGTGCAAGCCAAATGCCACTACTACTGTCATAAGAATTAAGTTGATGAGCGACAGCGGCATAAGATACTTCCATTCAAGTTTAAGTATCTGGTCGATACGCAGACGAGGGAATGTCCAGCGTACCCACATAAGCAGCCAAACGACAGCAAATGTTTTGCCCAGGAACCAAACGATGCCAGGAATCATATTGAGCACGCTGTCAACGCCAGCCACGCCGATGTTGAAGGGAGCCCATCCACCGAGGAACACGGTAGAAGCAATTCCTGAAACCACGAACAGGTTAAGATACTCGGCGAGGTAGTAGAAGCCGAAGCCCATGCCCGAATACTCGGTATGGTAACCAGCAGTAAGCTCACTCTCAGCCTCAGCAAGGTCGAACGGTCCACGGTTAGCCTCGGCGTTACCAGCTACGAGGAACACAAGGAACGCGATTATTGCCGGGATGTGGCCTTTGAAGATAAGCCATCCGAACGCACCTGTCTGTGCCTCAACGATGCCGCTTACCTGCATTGTGCCTGTGAGCACAACAGCTGTGATAAGGCAGAGCGCGAGCGACATCTCGTAAGAGATGAGCTGCACGGCACCACGCATGGCAGAAACAACCGAATACTTGTTGTTAGAGCCCCAACCGGCCATAAAGATGCCCACGATGCCGATACTTGAGATGGCAGACATGAGGAAGAGGCCTACATTGAAGTCGAGCACCTCGGCACCATTGTTCCAAGGCAGGAACGCGAATGTGCCTACAGATGCGATAATCACAAGGAAGGGAGCGACATAATAGAGCAGTTTGTCGGCACCGTCGACAGAGAAGATCTCTTTGATGAGCATCTTCAGCACGTCGGCGAACACCTGGAACACGCCCCAAGGACCTACACGCATCGGGCCGAGACGGCACTGGAAGTAGGCGCAGACCTTACGCTCCATGAAGATCAAGATGATAGCGAGGATGGCGTAGCCTGCAAGAATGCAGACACCCACCAGGATACACTCGATCAGTATTGACCAAAAATCTCCAAGACCGAGAGTCACTCGGAGGAGAGAGTCAATCCAGTTTGTTACTATACTAAAGTCAAACATTTTGTTTAAATTTTGATTTTTGAGTTGTGAGTTTTGAATTTCGAGTTTTGAATTGTGAGTTGTGAGTTTTGAATTATTGTGGCAAGCCACAATTTTGAATTGTGAGTTGTGAATTATGAATTCAACATTCAAAATTCAACATTCTAATTCATCATTCAAAAACCCTAACTCTTCATCGGCGAAGCCGACAATTCAACATTCTTGCTCTGGCAAGCGGCAAAGCCGATTACAAAATTCAAAATTCAACATTCCTATTAACGGTCGATGTCAGGAATTACGAAGTCGATAGCAGCACCTGTTGTGATAAGGTCGGCAATCTTCTGTCCACGAAGCATCGGGTCGAGAGCACCTGTGAGAGTGAGACCCATGGGACGCATTTTCATGCGATACGGACTCTTGTCGCCCTTTGAATCGAGGTAAACACCAAACTCGCCGCTGGCACCCTCAACAGAGAAATACCATTGTCCTTCAGGCACCTTGATGATAGGCTTCTGCTTGATGTAGAACTCGCCTTCAGGAATGTTGTCGATGAGCTGCTCAATGATGTCAAGACTCTCGTAAAGCTCCTTGATGTGGCAGTAGTAACGATCCATAGAGTCACAACCTGTCATCGTAATCTCATTCCACTCTACCTTGTCGTAGAGGTCATAAGGATGACGCTTACGAGTGTCGTTCTTCCATCCGGCAGCACGTCCGGCAGGACCTGTCACGCCATAGTTGATACAATCTTCAAGACCCATAGGTCCTACACCCACAAGACGGTTATGAGTAATAACGTTATCGCCGAACACATCGAGATACTCCTGAATCTTCGGACGAAGATAAGCACAGAGCTTCTTTGTGTTTTCAACAAACTTAGGATCGATATCAGCCTGGAGACCGCCTATGCGATAGTAGTTCTGGATAAGGCGTCCACCTGTTGTCTCCTCCATAACGTTAAGCACATGCTCACGATCGCGCATGCAGTAGAGGAAGGCGGTAAGAGCGCCGAGGTCCTGAGCTGTACATCCGAGGTAGAGCAAGTGAGAGTCTATACGCTGGAGCTCATCCATAATCGTACGGATATAATGAATGCGGTCAGAAAGTTCCACACCCATAGCCTCTTCAATGACACCCACAAGCGCGTGGCGGTGCATCATAGCCGACAGATAGTTGAGACGGTCTGTCAGAGCAAGAGTCTGCGGATAGGTCATACCTTCCCACATTTTCTCTATGCCACGATGAATGTATCCGAGGTGCGGATAGATACGCTTCACCTTCTCGCCGTTAAGCACAGTCTGCAAACGGAGCACGCCGTGTGTAGAGGGGTGGTTAGGACCGATGTTCACAACGAAGTCATCGTCTTCGAATAGGCGCTTCTTTGTTGCCACAAGGTGTCCGTCCTCGTTAAGCGAATACTCAACGGTAAAGTCGCTTTCAGGTTCATCTGTCAACGGGAACTGGTTTGCCTCAGGACTCATGTCAAAGTCTTTACGCAGGGGATATCCGTTAAAATCGGTACGGAGGAACAGGCGGCGCATGTCGGGATGGCCAAGGAACTTGATGCCTACGAAGTCGTAAACCTCACGCTCCAAGAGGTCAGCACTCTTCCACAGGTTAATGACCGTTGGAATCACGTCGCTACCATCAACCTTCTTTGCTATTGTCTTAACCGAGCAACGCTCGTTGTTGTCAGTATTCTCAAGGATGTAAATACATCCCAAACCTTCTTCACCAAAATCTTCACCGATGATAGTAACAAGGTAGTCGAAATGTTTCTGGTTCTTCAGTTTCGACATCTCACTTGAGAAATTGTCAAATGAGAGTTCAATATTTTCAAGTTTCATATTTTACACCTTATTATATTAGTCAGTTAGTAGATCTTTCTTCGCGTCGAAGTTCTCGGGCACATTGTTCACAACAATGGTCTCGTGCTTCTTCTCGCCGGCGAGCGCCTCGTTGCTTAATCCGTGGAGACCGCCCTTCGACATAGAGAGATCCTTCTCCTCGCTGTTCATCTTGTGGTTTGCGCCACCGAAGAATTTCTCAACCTTCACCTTGCGCTGGAGCTGCATCATGCCATAGAGGATAGCCTCTGGGCGTGGAGGACAGCCAGGCACATACACGTCGACAGGCACAATCTCAGAGATTCCGCGCACCACGTTGTATGATTTTTTGAACGGACCGCCGCTAATAGCGCAACCGCCAACAGCCACAACATACTTAGGTTCTGCCATCTCGTCATAGAGACGCTTGAAGACAGGAGCCATCTTGTTGGTGATAGTACCGGCACACATTATAAGGTCTGCCTGACGTGGAGAGTTACGGGTTACCTCGAAGCCGAAGCGCGAGAAGTCGTAGCGGGCGCAGCCCACAGCCATAAACTCAATGCCACAGCATGAAGTACCGAATGTTAAAGACCACAGAGAGTTGGAACGGCCCCAGTTGATAGCCTGGTCAAGCGATCCAACAATCACATTGACGCCTCCCTCATGGAGCTCGTCTACGATTTTCTCAAGGCTTGCATTGTCCTTGAACTCATCGTAAGGAATACTCTTGATTACAGGTTTTCTTACTTCCATTCCAACGCTCCTTTCCGCCATGCGTAAGCAAGGCCAAATACCAATACCAGCATGAAGAAACCTACGCTCGCGAGAGCCATAGCTCCAAACTGCTTGACTACTACTGCCCAAGGGTAGAGGAAGAGTGTCTCAATGTCGAACATCAGGAAAAGGATGGCGAAGAGATAGTAGCCCACATGCACAGGAATCCAAGATGTTCCACGTGTCGGGATACCACACTCAAACGGTTGACCCTTTACCGGGTTGTACGAACGCGGACCTACGAGTTTTGCAACAACGTATGCACCCACTACCAATACAACAGCCGTCAAGATGACTGTGATAAATAAAATAGAAAAGTTCATAAAATATTAAAACAATAATTTTTTGTCTTCGCGTAGAATATTCTTTAAATATGTGAATTGCAATTTTCAGTTTGCAAAGTTAGCAATAATTATTGGAACGATGTGAAAAATAAAGGAAAAAATGATTAATTTTGCAGTCACAGACAAGCGTCAATGGCTTGTTTTTTAAAAAAGCGATGAAGATGAAGCAAGAAGAAGCAATTATAAGATTAAAGCACAAAGGTGTTGGAGCAACAGCCAACCGAATTCTTGTGCTGAAAAAGCTCGAAGAAGAACAGCGCCCCATGAGCCTTTCCTCTTTAGAGGCGGCAATGCCGAACATGGACAAGTCGAGCATTTTTCGTGTCCTCACGCTCTTCCTCGAACACGATGTTGTTCATGCGTTTGAAGATGGCCGTGGTCTCCTCAACTACGAGCTTTGTGCCAACGATGGTGCCTGCCACCATAACGACGGGCACATTCATTTTTATTGTGAGACATGCCACCAGTCGTTCTGTCTTGACGACATCCACATCCCTCAGTTCTCTCTACCCTCTGGCTTCGTTGCCCGCTCCATGTCTTTCGTTATCAAAGGACAATGTGAGAAATGTAGCAAGAAGAGAAAAGGATAACTTAGGAATGTCCCTATCAGCAACAGCTTGACAACACCTCAAACAACATTTCGAACGACAACACCTAAAACAACAATATCTCTATAAAAACAGTTTTTACAAGATTATTATTATGAAGAAAACAATACCGGTCATAGGCATGGCTTGCTCAGCCTGTTCGGCTCATGTAGAGCGAAAGCTCAATTCGCTAAAAGGCGTAAATGAAGCCAACGTGTCTTTGGCCACACGCACAGCGTTAGTAGACTACGACCCAAAGGAGATCTCCCTTGAGGACATGAAACGCGAGATAAGCAAGGCAGGTTATGACCTTGTCATAGAAACAGGACGAAGCGCCGATGAGATCAACCGCCGTGAGTTTTCCATCCTCAGACGCAAGACCATTGTATCATGGATTTTCTCTATATTGGTCATGTCTATAAGCATGGGGTGGATAGATCTAACAAGCAGCAACATAGCCTTCACGAACCAGATTTGTCTTATCATAGCTTTTATAAACATCTATTGGTGCGGTCGACAATTCTATGTGTCGGCATGGCGACAGTTGCTCCACGGTTCTGCCAACATGGACACACTTGTTGCTTTTAGCACCCTCATAGCTTTTCTCTTCAGCACATTCAACACCTTTTGGGGCGACGAGACATGGGGGGCCAGAGGCATAGAGTGGCACACTTATTTTGACGCCTCCGTCATGATCATAACCTTTGTCCTCACGGGCCGTTGTCTTGAGGAACGCGCCAAGGACGGCACAGCGAGCAGCATACGTCAGCTCATGGGTTTACGACCTAAAACCGCACGTCTTGTCAACGGCACATCAACGGAAGAGGTGCCATTGTCCACAATCTCTAAAGGCGACATTATAGAGGTGAGAGCTGGCGAGAAAATTCCTGTCGACGGCATCGTGACCAAGGCAGAGAGTTTCATGACCTCCGATGCTGCTTATGTGGACGAGTCGATGATTAGCGGCGAGCCCACACCTGCCGAGAAGCGTGCTGGCTCCAAGGTTCTTGCAGGCACCATTCCCAGCCAAGGCAAACTGTGCATGCGAGCTCAACAGATTGGCGAAGACACGGCCTTGGCAACTATCATACGCATGGTGCAAGAAGCTCAGGGCAGTAAGGCCCCCGTTCAACGTATCGTCGACAAAGCTGCCATGGTGTTTGTGCCTGTCGTGGCAACCATAGCTCTCATTACGTTCCTCGCCTGGTGGGCCATTGGTGGCAACGCCGCCCTACCCCACGCCATCTTGTCTGCCGTTTCGGTTCTTGTTGTAGCCTGTCCCTGTGCCATGGGTCTTGCCACACCAACAGCCTTGATGGTGGGCATGGGCAAAGCTGCCCAGAAACAAATTCTTATCAAGGACGCTTCTGCCCTTGAGAACATGCGTAAGGTCAACGCCCTTGTCATAGACAAAACTGGCACGCTGACCATCCCCAACCCCAACATCGATTTTACAAAGGCAGACAATATACCGTTTGAGGAGCGTGAGCAACTTAAGCCCAATGCCGCCAAAGCCATGGCGCGTCTTAAGGAAGAAGGAATAGATGTGTTCATGATGAGCGGCGACAAGGAAGCCGCAGCGCACTATTGGGCAGAAAAAGCAGGAATAGAACATTACAGAAGCGAGGTACGGCCCGACGACAAGCAAAAGCTTGTTAGTCAGCTACAACAAGAAGGTAAGATTGTGGCAATGGTTGGAGACGGCATAAACGACACCCAGGCGCTTGCCACAGCCGATGTGGGCATAGCGATTGGTCGAGGCACAGACGTGGCTATGGACGTGGCACAGGTTACGCTCATGGGAAACGACCTTATAGCTCTTCCCGAAGCTGTAAACATGAGCAGACGCACGGTTCGTATGATTTGGCAGAACCTCTTCTGGGCGTTTATCTACAACATTGTGTGCATTCCGTTAGCAGCTGGAGCGCTCTATCTCTTTGACATTAATTTCCAAATTACGCCCATGTGGGCAAGCGCGTTAATGGCTTTCTCGAGCGTGAGCGTGGTACTCAATTCGTTGCGACTGAAATGGTTATAATGCTGCGGATGTTTGTTAAACGAAACAAACTTTCGCAAATATAGAAATTATTGGAAGTTAAAAGGAAGTTAACTCGCTTCGCGAATGGAGTTAATGGACGAAACTTGAGTAAAATTATTATTGCGCTTCGCGCTTTTAAAAACATTAATTTCCATCAATTGAACATTAATGAGACATCAATTTTTCCGCGCGAAGCGCGTATTAATGACAATTAATGGGCCATTAATGGAAATTAATGTTTAAAAAACAACGAGCGCGAAGCGCAATTAAAAAAAACTGATTTTTACTCAGCAGGCTGATGCTGCGGGCGAAGCAGATCGTTAACGGTCTTCACAGGGTTGAATGTTTCAATGGGAACCTCAACAAACACGGTACTCCAATCGCTCATCGCTCCGTTCCAAAGACCGGGAAGTTCAAGAGCCTTCAGTTCACGGCCGTTCTTGCTCTTCGAGCTGATGAAACCTGTCGACTTGTCCACGAAAGCAGGCAGGTCAAACTGCTCACCCTTATAGTTGCGTATGCCGCAAACAAGGTCAACGGGATTAAAGTGGGTTCCGTTCTTGAACATTGCAACATACTCCTCGTTAGTCGTATCTATCTGGCTCGATTCCAAGATCTGCAGCGAAACGGTTCCGTCGGCGTTGTAGCAGAGGAACGGGCCACCACCAGGCTCACCAACGTTCTTAACCACGCCACACACGCGCATCGGGCGGTTAAGCTTCTTCTTAAGATAAATCACGAGGTCTGCATCCTCAAGTTCCTTAATGTCAGCCTTGCGGCAGCAGAGGTCGCGTTGCACGAAACGAATGATCTCTTCAAGATCCTCATGTGTATACTCGCCACTCTCAAGCTTCTCAAGATACGCAAAAGCCTGCTTCTGCAAATGAACCAATATACCGGCCAGCAGCTTCTTGTTGTCGGTTGTTACAGGTTTCAGACGGTCTGGCACCACGTTGTCAATATTCTTTATGAACACCACGTCAGCCTTGATGTCGTTAAGGTTCTCGATGAGCGCACCATGACCACCCGGACGGAACAGCAGCGAACCGTCATCGTTGCGGAACGGCGTGTTGTCTGTATTGGCAGCTATTGTGTCGGTACTGGGCTTCTGTTCAGAGAAGCTAACATTATATTTCACGCCAAACATTTTCTCATACAACGGCAATTTCTCCTCAACCGTCTTCTCGAAAAACTCAAGATGCTCGTGAGACACGGTAAAATGTACGTTTGCCTTGCCGTCCGACTGTGCATAGAGAGCAGCCTCCACCAGATGCTCCTCAACGGGTGTGCGCATGCCTTCCTCATATTCGTGGAAGAGCAACAGGCCCTTTGGCAGCTGACCATAGTTAAGCCCCTTTGGCAACAGCAGGTTTGCCACAACATCCTTATAACGTCCTGCCTCGATGAGCTTACAAACGCTCATGCCCTCGTTGGCCTTGCATTTCTCGCATAGAGCCTTACGGAAGGCAAAATGTTTGATGTCGTCGAAGAATTTCTTCTCAAAATCGGTTGTCGGCACGTCATAGGGTGCGTCAAGGAACGCAAAAAGGTTCTTGAACATGCGGCTGGCGGCTCCGCTGGCAGGCACAAACTTAACGACCTCATGGCCATCGGCAAGATACTGTCCCCACTCTTCAGCATAAGCCTTGCTCTCCTCCTCCGTGGGTTTCATAATGCCTTTACCCACAGCGGCAGCAGCCTCTATTCGAAGGAACGGGAAACCGTTCTTTATCTGCTCCAACTGATGCTCCACTTGCTCTTTCGAGATACCACGCTGTGATATCTGCTTCAAATCCTGTTCTGATAGCATATTTTCTTTAGATTGAATGATGTTTATATTAATGGAATTGTTGTTCTTAATAGACGTTATGGTAAAGGCAAAGATACAAATATATTCTGACACGCAATCACAGTTTAACTATTTTAACGTTGAACAATTTGCATCTTTAACGTTGAACAAAATTTGCCTTGCCTCTACCCAACCGCGAACCGCGCAATCATTCTTTTATCTTGAACCTGTTTTTGCGTTGTGCCTTACGCGGCTCATAGTTACCGCCACCCATATTAAAATGGGTGCCAATGCCTCCTCCGCCTTTGACCTTGCCACAGTATTGCTCCCAACGTGAACGTATGCGTGCCACATAATCGACCGTCTCCGTTCCACGCATGTAGCCATACTTAACCACAGGATCGTTATAATAAGCAGGCTGCGTAAGCTTCAACACATAGTCGGCCACGTCAGCCCATCTGTAAGGGTTACGTCCATTCTTTCGCGCCAGGGCCATAGCGTCACGCACATGAAAGTGGCCGCCATTATAGCTTGCCAACACAAAGTTTATGCGCTCATCATAGCTGCGCACATCGCTAAACAGCCCGTTCAGCTTCACGATGTAACGTGCCGCCGCCGCAATATTGGCCTCGGGGTTATACATCTCGCCCTCTGACAGACCCAAGCTGGCGGCGGTAGAAGGCATAATCTGCATCAGTCCGCGTGCTCCAGCCCACGAGTAGGCTTTCGGGTCGAAGGTCGACTCCTGATAACATTGCGCAGCCATCAGTCGCCAGTCCCATCGACAAGCGGCAGCATACATTTTAAAATAATGGTCATAAGATGAGATCTCGCCCTTCGCGGCGTTCAGCATAGGAGCATAAACATGTCTGCGCACATTGGCTGTAGAGAAAGCGTAGCGTTCCTCCTTTTTCACTTGAGCCAGGAGCGCGGGCCTGTACCATCCTCTCAACGAGTCGGCAAGTTGCTTGCTGTCGCGTCTCACCACCCACGACGTGCTGTCGGTCGAGGCTCCACATGCAAGCAACCCTTTCGTTTGCTTGCGCGCGAGCTGCCACACTATGATGTCGCCATCGCCGTTCTGCAGTTTCTTTATCATGTCTGCCGTGTCCTTGCACACCTCCACGCGCACGCTCACACCTATTTTCTGTGCGAACCGTTCACACAAAAGATATTGTGTTCCCATCGCTCTACCATGATAGTCGAAATAGCTGTCAGGCCCCGACATCGTGAGCATGATTATCTCTCCTGCATCGAGGATATCGTTATACGAAAAGTTTTGCGCCACAACCGCCGTGTCGCCCTCTTCATCGCCTATGGTTTCTCCCCACGGCGTGGTCACGGCTTGTTGCTTGCGTGCACAGGCCGTAACAAATAATAATGCGGATAATATGAGTAAATTTCTTAAATACATAAGTTCAAGACACAAAATTACGACATTTTTTTGGAAATATCATCAAAAATAATTACTTTTGCTACGATTTTACACAAAAAAGAGAGATTATGTTACGGATAGCAGTACAATCGAAAGGCCGACTCTTTGAAGATTCGATGAATCTTTTAGCCGAAGCCGACATCAAAGTGAGCACCAGCAAGCGCACATTGCTTGTGCAGTCAAGCAGTTTCCCCCTTGAAGTGTTGTATCTTCGCGACGACGATATTCCACAGAGCGTAGCCACAGGCGTAGCCGACCTTGGCATCGTGGGTGAAAACGAGTTTATGGAACGTGGTGAGGACGCCGAGATCATCTGGCGTCTTGGCTTCAGCAAGTGTCGTCTGTCGCTTGCCATTCCCAAGGAGATCGATTATCCCGGTCTTGAATGGTTCAACGGCCGCCGCATCGCCACATCTTATCCTGGCATCTTGCGCAGTTTTCTTGAGCAGCACAACATAAAAGCCGACATCCACGTCATCACGGGAAGCGTAGAGATCAGCCCGGGCATAGGCCTGGCCGACGGAATCTTCGACATCGTAAGTTCTGGCAGCACCCTCATCAGCAACAACTTGCGCGAGGTTGAGGTTGTCATGAAGAGCGAGGCTTTGCTCATAGCCAACCGCAACCTGAGCGATGAGAAGCGCAAGGTGCTCGACGAGATGCTGTTCCGTTTTGAGGCTGTACAGTCGGCCACAGACAAGAAATATGTCATGATGAACGCCCCCAAGGCGCAGATCGACAACATCATAGAGGTGCTTCCCGGCATCAAGAGCCCCACAATCATCCCCCTGGCCGACAAAGACTGGTGCTCTATACACACCGTGCTTGACGAGAAGCGCTTCTGGGAGATCATCGGCAAACTGAAGGAGCTGGGAGCACAAGGCATCCTCGTGACACCCATTGAGAAAATGATCCTATAAGCCGCCGCTTCTCTTCTTGTCAGACGAAGACAAAAGGGAGAATAGAGCCCCTACAAAAGAGAAAACCGTCAAGATAAAGGGAACCTCCAAGGGAGAAACCTCTCCCAAAGAGGTAAGCGTTGTCGCGCTTGCTTGAGATTCGCAGCCTTATAGAGAAGGAAACTGCTTGCATCTCTTATATCAAGCATTTGCGAAAACTCAGTTTAGAAATTTATTTAAGTCGTAAACAAAGTCGTAAAAAGGAATATGAACATTATAAAATATCCAGCCCGTGCCGACTGGAAAACCATAACTGTGCGTCCGCACATCGACATGTCAAAGCTCAACGCCACGGTGAGCGAGGTGCTCAACGACATACGGGCAAACGGCGACGAAGCCGTTAAACGCTACGAACAGAAGTTTGACCATGTAGAGCTACACAATCTACATGTTAGCGAGAGCGAACTGCATGAAGCTCAACACCTTGTAAGCGACGATTTAAGACAAGCTTTAATGCTTGCCCACGACAACATACGCAAGTTTCATGAAGCACAAGCCTTTCGGCCCATCCGTGTTCAGACGGCGCCGGGCGTAGAGTGTTGGCAGAAGAGCGTGGCCATAGAGAAGGTTGGTCTCTACATCCCCGGAGGCACAGCCCCCCTCTTTTCTACCGTTCTTATGCTCGCCACGCCAGCCAAGATTGCGGGATGCAAGGAGATTGTGCTCTGCACCCCACCCGACAGCACAGGACACGTCAACCCCGCTATCCTCGTGGCAGCCCACACAGCAGGCGTAAGCCGCATCTACAAGATTGGTGGCGTGCAAGCCATCGGAGCTATGGCCTACGGCACAGAGAGCGTGCCCAAGGTGAGCAAGATCTTCGGTCCCGGTAACCAGTATGTCATGGCTGCCAAGCAGCATGTGAGCCTCGGCAACGTGGCCATAGACATGCCTGCCGGACCGTCTGAGGTGTGCGTCATAGCCGACGACACAAGCAACCCCCGCTACGTTGCCGCCGACCTTCTGTCTCAAGCCGAGCATGGGGTCGACTCGCAGGTGCTCCTCATCTCCACATCTAAACCCATGCTCTACGCCGTGCAGAAAGAGGTCGAGACGCAGCTTCAGGCGCTTCCACGCAAAGAGATCGCAGCCAAAACCTTGGAAAACAGCAAGCTTGTGCTCGTCCGCGATGCCGATGAAGCCATGGATCTTAGCAACGCCTATGCCCCAGAACATCTCATCATAGCTACAGACCATTATGAAGCTCTTGAGTCAAAGGTTGTGAATGCGGGTAGCGTATTCCTCGGCAAGTATGCCTGTGAGAGTGCTGGCGACTATGCCAGCGGCACCAACCACACGCTTCCAACACACGGCTATGCCGATGCCTACAGCGGCGTAAACCTCGACAGCTTCATACGCAAGATAACGTTCCAACATCTTGACGAGCAGGGCATTCGTTCCATTGGCCATGCCGTGGAGGTGATGGCTGAGAACGAGCAACTCTTCGCCCACAAGAACGCCATGACCTTGCGTTGCAACGATGTTGCCAACAACCAATAGACATATCCCTCATTCACCAACCCTTTATTTTTTATATGAAACCATTAACAGAACTTCTGCGCCCCAACATCCGGCAATTAGAGCCTTACAGCTGTGCCCGTAACGACTATAGCGGACGCGCTGCGCGTGTGTTTCTCGACGCAAACGAAAACCCATACAACGCCCCGCTAAACCGCTATCCAGACCCCCTGCAGGTTGACCTGAAGAAGGTCATAGCACGCATTAAAGGCGTGAAAGAAGAGCAGATTTGCCTCGGCAACGGCAGCGACGAGACCATAGACCTTGCCTATCGTTGCTTCTGCCAGCCTGGCATCGACAACGTGGTGGCCATAGAACCCACATATGGCATGTATAAGGTGTGTGCTGCCATCAACGACATCGAGTATCGTCCTGTTACGCTCAACAACCGTTTCGACATCGAAGCCGACCGCATTTTGGAGACGTGCGACGAGCACACCAAGCTCATCTGGATCTGCACGCCCAACAACCCCACGGGAAACGACCTGAACCATGATGAGATTGAAAAAATATTGGACACATTCCAAGGCATAGTGGTGGTTGACGAGGCTTACTCCGACTTCACCCATCGTCGCGCCTTCCGCTACGAGCTTTCAGACCATCCCAACATGATTGTGCTCAACACCATGAGCAAGGCATGGGCGCTGGCTGGCGTGCGCCTCGGAATGGCGTTTGCAAGCAAGGAGATTATCGATGTGTTCAATAAGGTAAAATATCCTTACAACATCAACATCCTAACGCAGAAAGAGGCGTTCAAAGCTTTCGAAAATGCCATGGAGGTGAGCAAATGGGTGAGCACCATCATCCTTGAGCGCAACCGCATGATGGAAGCGTTCAAGATGTTGCCGTCGTGCAAGCAGGTCTTCCATTCTGACGCCAACTTCTTCCTTGCCAAAATGACCGATGCCGACCGCATTTACCGCTATCTCGTGAACGAGGGCATAATTGTGAGAAACAGGTCAAAGGTGACGCTCTGCCGCGACTGCCTGCGCATAACGGTAGGAGCAAAATCGGAAAACAACGAGTTGCTCTCGGCTCTGCGTGTGCTTGAATAGGCACCCACAAAGCGCAAGCGAGAGGGCTTACCAAACTTATTTACAACATCTAAAGCAATACTTTCACGGTTAAAGTATTGCTTTAAGCATTTAATGCAAACAACCTATTTTTCAAAATGATTTCAGACAACAAGACGCCCCAAACCACCCAGCAAAGACCGACCCAAGCACCAGAAAGCAAAACAACAGACCTTTCAACCATAGCAACCCTCATAAGCAAAGAGCTTCAGCTCCCCCTGCGAGGCGTGGAGAACACCCTCACGTTGCTCTCTGAAGGCTGTACCGTGCCCTTCATAGCACGCTACCGAAAGGAGCGCACGGGGGCTCTCGACGAGGTGAGCATCATAAATATCAAAGATCTCAACGACAAGCTTACAGACATAAACAAACGCCGCGCAACCATTCTCTCAACAATCGAAGCTCAAGGCAAGCTAACACCCGAGCTCGAAGCAAAGATTGTCAGTTGCTGGGACGCTGCCACACTGGAAGACCTATACCTGCCCTACAAGCCCAAGAAGCGCACAAGGGCGCAAATGGCACGCGAGCACGGCCTGGAGCCTCTTGCCCAAGCCATCATGCTGGGCGCGTGCCGCGACCCCTACTCCTACGCACGCCAGTTCTGCAACAAAGACGTGACCACGGCAGACGACGCCATAAAGGGAGCACAGGACATCATGGCCGAAGACATTGCCAACAACGAGGAGTCGCGCAAGACCGTAAGAGCCGAGTTCAGACGCACGGCCATGATCACCTCGAAGGTGGTAAAGAGCAAGAAGGACGAGGAAGAGAGTGCAAAATATGCCGACTATTTCGAGTTTTCAGAGCCTCTAAAGCGTTGTCCCTCGCATCGTGTCATGGCCATGCTTCGGGCCGAGAAAGAGGGTGTGGTGAAGATAAACATCGCGACCGACGACAACGCTGTGGAACGTATATCAAGATACTACTCAAAGGGTTATACTGACTGTTCTAAACTAACGCGTGAAGCTTCTGAAGACGCCTACAAGCGCCTCATACGCCCGTCAATAGAGAACGAGTTTGTGAAGGAGGGCCGCGAGAGAGCCGAGGACGAAGCCATAAACGTGTTCAGCACCAACCTGCGACAGCTCCTCCTCTCGGCACCCTTGGGACAGAAGGCCGTCATGGGCATAGACCCTGGCTTCAGGACAGGCTGCAAGGTGGCGTGCATAAATGCCGAAGGAGCATACCTCCATTACGAGGCAATCTTCCCGTTCAGAGAGGCCAACCGCGCCGCCGAACAGCTGAAAAGGATGGCTGACCGCTTCCGCCCGCAAGCCATAGCCATAGGCAACGGAACGGCAAGCCGCGAGACAGAGGCGTTTGTGAGAGGCATCAGTTTCGGGCGCGACATCGACATCTTCGTAGTGAGCGAGGACGGAGCATCGGTCTACTCGGCTTCCGACGTGGCACGAAAAGAGTTTCCTGACCTCGACATCACGGTAAGAGGAGCCATAAGCATTGCCCGCCGACTGATGGATCCGCTCGCAGAACTGGTAAAGATAGACCCCAAGAGCATAGGCGTGGGACAGTATCAGCACGACGTTGACCAGACAAAGCTCCGCACACGCCTGGGGCAGACCGTCGAGAGCTGCGTCAACACCGTGGGCGTGAACCTCAACACGGCAAGCGCCATGCTGCTGAGCTACGTCAGCGGCATCGGACCGGCTTTGGCAGCCAACATCATCGACTACCGCAACGAGCACGGAGCGTTCAAGTCGAGAGCCGAACTGAAGAAGGTGAAGCGTCTTGGTGACAACGCCTTCACCCAATGTGCGGGCTTCCTGCGCATTCCCGGAGCCGCCAACCCGCTCGACAACACGGCCGTGCACCCCGAGCGCTACCCCATCGTCAAGCAGATGGCTGCCGACCTCCATTGCTCCGTAGCGCAGCTCATTGCCGACAAGGACAAGCAGAAGACTATCGACATAAAGCGTTACGCCACAGCCGAGGTGGGAACACCAACCCTGCTCGACATCATGCAGGAGCTCAACAAGCCCGGACGCGACCCGCGAGAAAAACTTGAGGTGTTCCGTTTCGACGAGCGCGTGTCTACCGTCGACGACCTTGCCGAGGGAATGGTCCTGCCTGGCATCGTAACCAACATAACCAACTTTGGTGCCTTCGTAAACATTGGCGTCCACCAAGACGGCCTTGTGCACGTCTCGCAGCTCAGCAAGCGCTTCGTGGCCTCACCTCTCGACGCCGTGAAGCTCCATCAGCAGGTCATGGTCAAGGTAACGGGCGTGGACCGCAAGCGCAACCGCATCTCGCTTTCCATGATTGTCGACTGACGCTTCCACACGATGTAAACAGCAACTATAACGAACATTGCGAAAAAATTTTGCATAATTCGGATAAAAGCTATAACTTTGCATAGGAAAACGTAAGTTTTGTTTAGACTGCAATTTAAACCGCAATTCAAGCTGCAAATCAAGCCGCAATTCAAGCGTAAATTAAGCTGCAATTTAAACCGCAAAAAAGACAATTAAATTAGCGTCAGGATATAAAAACTATGAAACAAACCAAGATTGTTGCTTCAATTAGCGATAGAAAATGTGATAAAGAGTTCATCCGCAAGTTGTTCTTTGCCGGAGTGAACGTGGTGCGCATGAACACAGCCCACGCCACACCCGACGGCATAAAGAACATCATAAAGAACGTGCGTGAGGTGTCGCCACACCTCGCCCTCATGATCGACACCAAGGGTCCCGAGGTGCGTACAACAGGCGTGGAAGAACCCATCGAATATAAGGCTGGCGACACCGTGCGCATTTTCGGCCGTCCCGAGATCGACTCTACCCACGACATTCTGAACGTGTCGTACCCCGACTTTGCCAAGGACGTGAAGGTGGGCGACGACATTCTGTTCGACGACGGCGAGATCGACATGAAGGTAACAGGCTGCGACGGCCCGATGGTCATAGCCGAGGTGCAGAACGACGGCGTGCTCGGCGCCCACAAGAGCGTGAACGTGCCGGGTGAGCACATTGACCTGCCAGCCATCACGAAGAAAGACCACGACAACATTCTGCTCGCCATAGAGCAAGACATCGACTTCATTGCCCACTCGTTCGTGCGCTCTGCCGCCGACGTAAAGGCCGTGCAAGACATCCTTGACGAGCACCATAGCGACATCAAGATCATCTCAAAGATTGAGAACCAGGAGGGCGTCGACAACATTGACGAGATCATAGACGCCTCTTACGGCATCATGATCGCCCGTGGCGACCTCGGCATAGAGGTACCCATAGAGCAGATTCCCGGCATCCAGCGCCAGATCATACGCAAGTGTGTCATGAAGCACAAGCCCGTGATCGTGGCAACACAGATGCTCCACACCATGATCAAGAACCCGCGCCCCACACGCGCCGAGGTTACCGACATCGCCAACGCCATCTACTCTTATACCGACGCCCTCATGCTCAGCGGCGAGACAGCATCGGGCAAATATCCGCTCGAAGCCGTGCAGACCATGGCAGCCATAGCCGAGCAGGCAGAGAAAGACCGTGCCAAGCTGTTCAACATGGACATACCCATGAACGAGCGCTGCACGCAAAAAGAGTTTCTTGCCCACGCAGCCATCGAGGCCACACGCAAGCTCGGCGTGGCAGGCATCATTACCGACAGCGAGACGGGCGAGACAGCACGCAACCTCGCATCGTTCAGAGGCCCCAGCCCTGTGCTCGCCATCTGCTACCGTGAGAAGACCCAACGCTGGCTCAACCTCAGCTTCGGCGTCATACCCATCTACCAGAAGGAACACACCACAGCCGAGCACATGTTCATGGCAGCCCTCCGCATGCTGCACATGAAGCGCTACATCAAGCTCGACGACAAGATTGCCTACCTCAGCGGCAGCTTCGGCGAGAGCGGCGGCACGACCTTCCTTGAGATCAACAAGGTGAAACAGGTGTTCGACCGTTCTTACGAGTTCCATCTGCCGCAGCATGTTGACAGAACAAAGAAATAAGAACAGTTTTTAATTTATCTCTAGTTTTCGCATGTCTTTCACTTGCGGAAACTTGAGCATATTTTTTCGAACGTCAAAGAAACATCACGAGATATGAGACAGCAGAAAATTTATGAGGCCGACGACAAGATGATAACCCTCATCAAGGACAACTATAACGTGTTGCAGAGCCTGGGATGCTTCGGCATAAGCCTCGGCTTCGGCGACAAGACCGTCAGCCAGGTGTGCGAAGAGCAGCAGGTCGACACCACAACCTTCCTTGCCGTGGTCAACTACACCATAAACGGCGAGCGGCCCGACATATCGTCCCTGAACCTCTCCCTGCCAACCCTGCTGCGCTATCTCAAGGCAAGCCACGACTATTATACCGGCTTTCAGCTGCCCTTCATACGCAAAGAGCTCAACGACGCCATAGACCCCACCAACAACCTTGGAAAGCTCATCATGAAGCTCTACGACCAATACTCCCACTCCATAACCTCACACATGAAGTATGAGGAGAAAAACGTCTTCCCCTATGTGGAGCAGCTCATGAACGGCACACCTGACCCAGCCTACGACATCGACACCTACTCGAAGCACCACGGCCAGGAAACCGACAGGCTCTACGAGCTCAAGAGCATCATCATCAAGTATCTCCCTTCCGACGGTCTGCACAACAACAAGCTCTCAGCCACGCTCTACGACATCTACAACAACGAAGACTGGCTCCGTCTGCACGCCGAGGTAGAAGAATATTTCTTCATACCCGCCATACGGCAGATAGAAGAAAAAAACAGAAAAGGCGGCATAGGCATGAAGATATCAGGCATGTTGCAGAAGTCGGCCGAAGGCAGCGAGCTCCTTGGCGAACGCGAGAAAGATGTCATCGTGGCGCTCGTGCAGGGAATGTCAAACAAGCAGATTGCCGACCACCTCTGCATATCGACCAACACGGTCATAACCCACCGCCGCAACATAGCCCGCAAGCTGCAGATCCACAGCGCGGCAGGCCTCACCATCTACGCCATCGTGAATAATCTGGTTGACATCTCGATGGTAAAGCTTTAAGAAACTCTCACCCAATACTCTCCACGTTTTGCAACCCACAGGAAAACAGCCGTTAATGAAAGTGGCCATCATCGATGGCAACATTCTTGCCGCCATAGGTCTCAAGCAGATTCTGTCGACGGTCATGCCCATGATGCACATCGACACCTTCGGCACCATGGCAGAGCTTCATGCCAACACCCCCGATACCTATTTCCATTTCTTCGCAAACACCACCATCGTGCTCCAAGACATGGCGTTCTTCTCAAGACATCGCCACAAGACCATCGTGCTCACCACCTCCACCTCCGATGCTACCCAATTGACTGGCTTCCATAGCCTCTGCACCAGCCAGAGCGAAGACAAGTTTATAAAAGACCTTCTCGTCCTTGAGCAGCATGCCCACGCCCACGGCCGCAACCTGCCGCCGCAAAGCCTGCAGCCGTCAGTCTCCGACAGCCCCACGCTTCTAAGCTCACGCGAGATAGAGGTCCTCTCCCACATAGCCTACGGCAAGACCAACAAGGAGATAGCCAACACCCTCTGTATCAGCCTCTCCACGGTCGTGTCTCACCGCAAACACATCATGGACAAGCTCAACATCCACAACCTCTCAGCCCTCACCATCTACGCCGTGATGCACGGCTATGTGGATGTGAATATGATTTAAGAATATCTTTATGACCAATAACTGAAATAGTTCGTATGTATAAAAAGCGTTAACATGTTTACAATAACCGTTTTGTATAAAAAATATCTTGATTCTTCAACAGAAAGCAAATATAGCCGGCTACCCCCATTTGAGCTGTGAGAACAGCTTTTTGCCCCTCAGATAATAGCAGGCAAGAAGGCTTCGGGGATATATTTCTTCTATGCGGTCAACCTTCCGCGAGTTCTGAATGAGCAGTCGGTCTTGACGGAAAAGAGGCTTCCACTTGGCAAAATCGCGGCGAGCCCTTATCACCGCCTTCATTCCCCCCGGCTTTCCCGTAAGAAGCATCTGAAGAGCAGCCACATAATCGAGCACACGCCTTACACGCATGACCTTTTTCAGCTCCTGCTCAGACAGGTTTTTATAGAGCATGGTGAGGTTGTTGCGGAAGTTGAGATAGGTCTTCATGGGGTTGCTCTTTGGCAACGTGCCGCCGCCCACATGCCACACGGTGCTCTCAGGCACACAGGCTATGCGTCGCCCGGCAAGCCTAAGGCGCCAGCACAGGTCTATCTCCTCGTTGTGAGCGAAGAACCGCGCATCGAGACCGCCAGCACGCCAGTAGTCATCGCTGCGTATCACCAGACAGGCACCCGTGGCCCACAACACATCGGTTATGGTGTCATACTGTCCCTCGTCTTTCTCAACCGTTGAGAACAGCCGTCCGCGGCAGAACGGATAGCCGTAACGGTCTAAGAAGCCGCCTGAGGCACCGGCATATTCGAAGCTGTCGGGCGCATGATAAGCCCGAAGCTTAGGCTGGCAAGCACAGTAATCGGCATGTTTGTCGAGGAAGGCCACAAGGGGTTGCAGCCATCCCTCTCCCACCTCCACGTCGCTGTTGAGCAGCACATAATATTGTGCTTTTACCTGTTCGAGCGCCTTGTTGTAGCCCTCAGCAAAACCATAGTTGCGGTCGAGCACAATGAGACGTACCTCTGGAAAACTGCTACGCAGCAAGTCGAGCGAGCCGTCCGTAGATGCGTTGTCTGCCACCACCACCTCGGCGTTGGCAGAGCATGCGAGAACCGACGGCAGAAACTTCTTGAGCATGTTGCTGCCGTTCCAATTGAGAATAACGATGGAGGTTTTACTGTCCATATTGTCTGTTCTTATGTTTTTTCCACTTGTTGTTTTTTGCATGCAGCAGTTTTTATTCCACAACGTCCATTGCCACACTGTCATCCACCATGAGCGCATCGTGCTTGGCGTTGAAGCCTGCGAGCCTTACCTTGACGATCATGTTGTCAAGACGCTCGTCGGCCAGACGGGCAGGAAGCTCCACCCGCACATAGTCGGGTGTGAAACCGTGCATGGCTTTTCCCCTCGTCGCCTTTTCGAACAGCACCTCCGTGTCGTGACCAATGTGAGCCTCGTAGAAAGCATGAAGCTTCCGGTCGCTCATGTCGAGCAGAAGCTTGCTGCGGCGCTTCTTCTCCTGCTCGTCAACAGCATAGGGTATGCGCAAGGCCGCCGTGCCCGGTCGCTCGCTATAGGGGAAGACATGAAGCTGTGTGACGTCGAGCCCGTCGAGAAACCTGTAACACTCGTCAAAGAGCTCCGGCTTCTCGCCCCTGCACCCCACCATCACGTCTACCCCGATAAAGGCATTGGGCATCTTCTCCTTTATAAGCTGTATCTTGTGGGCGAAGAGCGCCTTGTCGTAACGTCTGTGCATGAGGCGCAACACCTCGTCGGAACCGCTTTGAAGAGGGATGTGGAAATGGGGCATGAAGGCTCGGCTTGAAGCGCAATAGTTTATGACCTCATCGGTCAGGAGCTCAGGCTCCATGCTGCTTATGCGGTAACGCTTCACGCCCTCCACGGCATCGAGCGCCTTGACAAGGTCAAGAAAGCTCTCGCCTGTGGTTTTGCCGAAGTCGCCAATGTTGACACCCGTGAGCACAATCTCCTTACCACCTTCAGCGGCAGCCTGACGCGCCTGCTCCACAAGCTCGCTTATGGGAGCATTGCGCGAGAAGCCACGGGCAAAGGGAATGGTGCAATAAGTGCAGAAATGGTCGCAGCCGTCTTGCACCTTCAAAAAGAAGCGTGTGCGGTTGCCCCTGGAGCACGATTTTGCGAACGAGCGAATGTCCTTGGTCTTCACGGAAAAATGGCGATGCAAGCCGTCGCTGCTATCCTTGCCGACAGCCTGTTTCTCCATCCATGCGTCGTTAAGAAACTGTATGAGGTTGGCCTTCTCGTTAGACCCCAGCACAAGGTCAACCCCTTCAATGGCGCTCACCTTTGCGGGCTCAAGCTGGGCGTAACAACCTGTGACGACCATGAGCGCACCGGGGTTGTTGCGCACCATTTTGTGTATGGCCTGACGGCATTTGTGGTCTGCCACATCGGTCACGGAGCAGGTGTTTATAAGACATATATCGGCTTTCTCGTCTTCATCTGCCGTGCTGACGCCAAGCTGTTGGAGCATTTGACCAAAGGTTGAGGTTTCGGAGAAGTTGAGCTTGCATCCGAGGGTATAATAACTTGCTTTCTTTCCTTGAAAAACAGAACTGTCTATCATTATTATATATAAATAGGTATAAAAATGTTTACCGCTTGAGACCGCCAACCACACAGATACATCACGTCAACGCAGGTTCTAAGAACTCAAAGCTTGCTACAAAGGTAATAGAAATTGGGCGTACACACAAGAAAAACATGAAAAAACATGCGAAACAGAGGCTCTGATCTCCTTGCCAGCTCGTCAATTGTTCATTTGTCAACGGTTTCACATATTGAAGAAACGATAAACTTGAGTTAATTTATGACAAAGGAGGAAGGGTGTTGTGTGCGTTAACATTTATTATACTTTTGTACCTTATTGATTTTCAATACTTTACAAAAAAGTTACAAAAACACGCAAAAAAAAGTCTTAAAACATTATCGCCGTATTGAAAAAATACTTACCTTTGCAACGTTTTAATAAACAAATGATTGTTTTACAGATTTAAAAAGCAAAGAAAATGAAGAAATTAGTTTTAATGTTCGTAGCTATCGCAGCTATCTCATTCGCATCATGTGGTAACAAAACAGCTGCTCCCGCAGCTAACAACGATTCTGACTCAGTTGCTCTGAACGACACAGCCGCTCAGGACACAGCTGCTCAGGACACAGCTGCTGCTCAGCAGTAATCAGCCACTCAGCAGCGAACAACTGCTAAGCTCGAACTGAAAAAATGAGAGATTAACCGCTGGAACTTAGTTCTGGCGGTTTTTTTGTGCCTTTATCTCAAGTGATTACTTGTATGGATAAAAATATATTCGTACATTTGTAACATGATACAAACGAGAATAATAATAGCGTTGGGTTCCAACTCGCCTTGCGCCGACAACATAACAAAAGCTAAAAAGCTGGTAGAACGAACCTTCAAAGAGGTGTACTTCTCGCGAACCATGCTCACAGACCCCATAGGCAAGCTGTTCCGTGAAAAGAAAAACGGCGAACCGCCACGCAAGTTTGCCAACTGCATAGCCACAGCTCTCACCACCCTATCAGCAGACGAGGTGAAAGAGGTGCTCAAAGACATTGAGGCCCAATGTGGCGACTCTCGCGAAAACCGGGCCAACGGTTTGGTATTGCTCGATGCAGACCTTCTGCTTCACGGAAAAGAACGGCACCATGAGAGCGATTGGGAGAGACCTTACATACGGGAGCTGATGAAGGAGTTTTGAGTTTTGCGCTCGGCGCAAAATCAAAAGATCAAGACTGTACCAGTTGGAGCAACAATTTTAAAAAAACGAAATAAAAAAAAATCAAAATTCTTACAAAGCATGATAAAGCGAGCATTAAAAACATATTTCAACTTTAAATTTACGATAAGAACAAACATTATCATTGGCGCTTTGCTCTGCCTTGTAAACACCGGCAAAGCAAAAAATCTGCGTGACAACATAAACGTTGAGACTAAAACGAACACGGAGGCCTGCACCACAAAAAGCCTCGACATAAACACGGAAGGCGAGAGCGAAGTGTCAGAGTTTCGCAAATGGTTCTGTGACAGCACACTGCGTATCGACTACACCTTTGCCGGCAACGCTTCAAGACAGCACATCTATGTTGACAAACTTAACCTCATGCCACGATGGCACGGCAAGCACAATCATCTGGAAGAGTTGCCTGTGGAGGGAAACGGACAGATAACCGTGCGCGACCATAAGACAAAGCGCATTATCTACCGCAACTCGTTCTCCACCCTCTTTCAGGAATGGCTTACCTACGACGAGGCAAAGACGACAGACCGCTCTTTTGAGAACGTGTTTCTTGTGCCCATGCCAAAAGACACCGTTGACGTGACCATTGACCTGCGCTCCAACCGACGCGAGGTGACGACAACGCTCACGCACACCGTTGTGCCATCTGACATTCTGATCCGTCACATAGGCTTCAGCAACGTGACACCTTACACCACGCTCGTGCAAGCAGCCGATACCTCGCGATGCATAAACATCGCGTTTCTTGCCGAGGGCTACACAAAGAGCGAGATGACTACATTCATAAAAGACGCGAAGGCAGCCACCGAAGCCCTGTTCGCACACGAGCCGTTCAAAAGTATGAAAGACCGCTTCAACGTAGTGGCCGTGGAAGCATCTTCAATGGAGAGCGGCACAAGCGAGCCGTCAAAAGGCATCTGGCGCAACACAGCCTTAGGCAGCCACTTTGACACGTTCTACAGCGACCGTTACCTCACCACCCTCAACCTCAAGGCCATGCACGACCTGCTGGCAGGCACTCCTTACGAGCACATTATTGTGTTAGTGAACACGTCCGAGTATGGCGGTGGAGGCATTCTCAACTCTTACAACCTCGCCATGGCCCACCACCCCATGTTCAAGCCTGTTGTAGTGCACGAATTTGGCCACAGCTTCGCCGGACTGGGGGACGAGTATGCTTATGAGCAAGAGGCCATTCCGATGTATCCACACGACGTAGAACCATGGGAGCCAAACCTCACAACGCTCACTCAGTTTGAGAGAAAATGGCAGGACATGATTGACAGCAACACGCCCGTGCCCACACCCGACACCAAACGTTACGCTCAGAAGGTCGGCGTGTTTGAAGGTGCCGGCTACAGCCTGAAAGGGGTCTACAGACCTACTCACGACTGCCGCATGCGCTCAAACCAAACGCCCGATTTCTGCCCCGTGTGCCAAAGAGCGCTTAGAAAGCTTATTGAGTTTTACACCAAATAGATAAAACTAAGAAAAGATAAGTAGGTGTTCAAAATTAATCGCATATATGAATCTAATAAAAAAGGTTATGCTTTCAAATGCCTCTACGCCCTCTTTTGGTCCGTATGCCCAGCTCTCATCGGTCGTGTAGCCCGCTACACTCCCTCTTCGGAGCTGAACATACAGACCAAAATAGAGCATAGAATCATTTAAATTAATTTTGAACACCTACTTAAAGGGATAAAGGCAAAAAAACGGATGGCGCCAGTTGGCACACCTTTTGCTTTATACATTAAGACTAACTGTGTCAAAGACGCAGGACATTTGGCCAGACTGTAAATAAAAAAAAAAGGAGAAAAGAGAACAGAGAGAAAGAAAGTCTGGATGTAAAGGTTTAACAACACACAAGGAGAAAAAGAATGACAAACCAGTTTTCAAAGAAAGTGTCAGACATTCTGATGCAAAGCAAGGAAGAGGCTCAACGTACCGACAGCAAAGACGTTAAGCCCGAACACTTGTTGCTCGGCATCATGAAAAGCGGCACGAAACCAATATACACGCTGCTTTACGACAAAAACGTAAAGCCAGAGGCTGTGCGCTCAGAGCTCGAACGACGCGTAATGCCACTTACCCGCCGTGACACATTTGAGAAGGTTGCCGACAGCACAAATGGCATGGACGACGTAAACACAGTAGAACTGAGTGAAAACTCAACAAACATACTGCGTCTCGCCGTTCTCGAGGCACGCCAACAACACTCGGCTCAGGTTGAGCCTGAGCACCTTATACTCGCCATTCTGCACGACTCGGCAGAGAACGGGGCCAAACGCGTGCTCGCAGAAGAGGGGATAAGCTACGACGATGCCATGCGCGAGTTTCAGCACAAGACAAGCGTAACGGACGGACTGGAGCTTCCCGACGAAGACTATGTGCCAGACCAGCCCAATTCGTCACAAAACTCACAGGCTCGACAAGACTCGACAGCCACAACGTCACAAGACAGCGCTGTCAACTCGACCACGCCCGTGCTCGACCGCTTCTCTACCAACCTCACAAAGGCTGCTGCCGACGGGCTGCTCGACCCCGTGGTGGGACGCGAGAGGGAAATCATGCGCGTGTCGGAGATCTTGTGCCGACGCAAGAAGAACAACCCCATACTCATTGGAGACCCTGGCGTAGGCAAGAGCGCCATCGTGGAAGGACTGGCACAGTTGATCGCCCAGAAGCGCACATCGCCCGTTCTCTTTGGCAAGCGCATCGTGAGTCTTAACATGACGAGCATTGTGGCAGGAACAAAGTATCGCGGACAGTTCGAGGAGCGCATACAGGCCCTCCTTGGCGAGATTGAGCAAAATCCGGACATCATTGTCTTCATCGACGAGATCCACACCATAATAGGCGCTGGAAGCACGCCAGGATCCATGGATGCCGCCAACATCATGAAACCCGCCCTGGCAAGAGGCAAGTTCCAATGTATAGGTGCTACAACGCTTGACGAATATCGTAACAGCATAGAGAAGGATGGTGCCCTTGAACGCCGCTTCCAAAAGGTACTGGTGGAAGCAACCACAGAAGAGGAGACACGCACCATACTGAACAACATACGCGACCGCTACGAGCAGTTCCACCATGTGACCTACACACCAGAAGCTTTAGACGCATGCGTGAGCCTCACAGCACGTTATGTAGGAGGACGTGCATTCCCCGACAAGGCCATTGACGCCATGGACGAAGCAGGCGCCAAGGTGCGTCTGCGCCATGCTTCCGTGCCGCCTGAGATCGTGAGCAAAGAGAAGGATATTGAGAAGGTGAAAGCCCTCAAAGACGCTGCCGTGAAGGCCCAAGACTATGAGCAGGCTGCCGCCCACCGCGACCGCCAAACACGCCTGCAGGAGGAACTGAAGGCGCTCAACGACAAGTGGGCACGCGGCGAGAGCGCCAAGCGCGAGATTGTGGACGCCGACGCCATTGCTGACGTCGTGGCAACCATGAGCGGCGTGCCCGTGCAACGCGTTGCCCAGAGCGAGGGAGAACGTCTGCGCAACCTCGGCACGGAGCTGCGCCATGCTGTGGTGGGACAGGACAAAGCCATAGACAAGATGGTGAAAGCCATACAGCGCAACCGTATAGGCTTGAAAGACCCTCATCGCCCCATCGGCGTGTTCATGTTCCTCGGCCCGACAGGCGTTGGCAAGACCTACCTCACAAAAAAGCTGGCTGAGCAGATGTTTGGTTCAGAGGCTGACCTCATAAGGGTCGACATGAGTGAATATTCGGAACAGTTTAACACCTCACGTCTGATCGGCGCCCCTCCGGGATATGTGGGCTATGACGAGGGAGGACAGCTCACGGAGAAGGTGCGTCGCAAGCCCTATTCTATAGTTCTGCTCGACGAGATAGAAAAGGCCCACAGCAGCGTGTTCAACCTCTTGCTACAGGTGTTTGACGAGGGACGGCTGACCGACGGCAACGGACGCCTTGTCGACTTCCGCAACACCATAATTATCATGACCTCCAACACGGGCACGCGCCAGCTCAAAGATTTCGGACGCGGCATTGGCTTCGGTGCCTCAGACAACTCTGCCTTAGGATTGGACGAAAGCGACCGACAACGGGCACGCTCCATCATACAGAAGAGTCTGAGCCGACAGTTTGCACCAGAGTTTCTGAACCGTCTCGACGACATCATTATGTTCGATCAGCTCGACCGCGAGGCTCTCATGCAGATCGTAAACATGGAGACAGCCAAGCTGCAACACCGCGTGGCTCTCATGGGCTACAACATGACCGTGAGCGAGGAAGCCATGAAATGGGTTGGAAAAAAGGGCTACGACGTACAGTTTGGAGCACGCCCACTAAAACGCGCTCTGCAAACGTATGTTGAGGACGGCCTCTGCGAACTGCTTCTTGGCGGCAACGTGGCTCAAGGCTCTACCATCGTCGTTGACAAAGACCCCGATGCTGACAAATTGACATTCAAAGCCGCTTCTGCCAATCTTGAAGAGAAGGCCAATCCTGACGTGAATGCCGCTCCTGCTGAGGATACTGAGAAAAAAGCTGACAAAAGCAATAGCAGTTGTTAAACTGTCTTAAATAAACATAAACAGCACACAATACATAATATATATACAGAAAACTTTTTGTAATTTTGCATCCGATTTTATTCCGTGGAGGCTCAGAAAAGCATTTGCACGACGCAAGTCGCCTCGCGGAGCAACCGTTTATTAATAAAAAAATGTACGCAATTGTAGAAATTAACGGTCAGCAGTTTAAGGCAGAAGAAGGCAAGAAGCTCTTCGTTAACCACATCAAGGATGTGGCTGAGGGTCAGGCTGTTGAGTTCGACAAGGTACTGCTTGTCGACAAAGAAGGTTCAGTACAGGTAGGCGCACCCACCGTAGAAGGCGCAAAAGTTGTCTGTGAGGTTGTCAGCCCTCTCGTAAAGGGTGACAAGGTCATCGTCTTCAAGATGAAGCGCAGAAAGGATTACCGTAAGAAGAACGGTCATCGCGCACAGTTCACAGAAGTTAAAATTAAAGAAGTAATCGCTTAAATTCAGGAGGAACAAGAAATGGCACATAAAAAAGGTGTAGGTAGTTCTAAGAACGGACGTGAATCAGCTTCTCAAAGATTAGGTGTTAAGATCTGGGGTGGCCAGAAGTGTGTCGCCGGCAACATCATCGTTCGCCAGCGCGGCACAAAGCACAACCCTGGTAAGAACGTGGGTATCGGCAAGGACGACACCCTGTATGCTCTCGTTGACGGTGTGGTAAACTTCCACAAAGGCCGTTATGACAAGAGCACAGTTTCTGTAATACCTGAAGCAGAAGCATAACAAAAATAAACACATCTTATTCCAAACAAACAACAATATATCCCAGGCCTCTCATCATTAGAGACCTGGGATTATTGCTTTTATACGGCGCGTACATAAACACTAGCAAAAAGCCATTAATTATTATGCCGAAATGTGCGGCATAAACATTTTTTTTGTATCTTTGCAAACGAAAAGAAACAGAAACATTTTCAAAACACATAAAAAAAAGTTTTTCGATATGCTTACGTTAAAACTTATCAGCGAAGAGACCGAACGCGTAATAAAAGGTCTGAACAAAAAGCATTTCCCCAATGCCGAGGAAACAATAAAGAAGGTGCTTGACATCGACAAACACCGTCGCGAAACACAACAGGAGCTCGACGCCAACCTGTCAGAGGCAAAGAAGATGGCAGCATCGATAGGACAGCTCATGAAGCAAGGCCAGAAAGAACAGGCCGATGCAGCAAAAGCTGAGGTGGCTGCCTTGAAGGAGAAGAACAAAGCTCTGGAAACAGAGAAGGCAGAAGCAGAGAAAGAGCTGCTTTCCGTGCTCTACACCATACCTAACATACCTAACGATGACGTGCCAGAGGGCAAGGACGCCAGCGACAACGTTGTGGTTAAAGAAGGTGGCGTCATTCCGGATCTGCCAGAGGATGCAATGTGTCATTGGGACCTATGCAAGAAATGGGGCCTCATCGACTTTGACCTGGGTGTAAAGATCACAGGTGCCGGATTCCCGCTTTACATCGGTAAGATGGCACGTTTCCAGCGCGCTCTTGAGGCATTCTTCCTTGATGAGGCACGCAAGAGCGGATACCTTGAGGTGCAGCCGCCGTTCGTGGTGAACGAAGCATCTGGCTACGGCACAGGACAGCTCCCCGACAAGGAGGGCCAAATGTATCATTGCAACCTTGACAACCTCTACCTCATCCCTACAGCAGAGGTGCCTGTGACCAACATCTTCCGCGATGAGATTCTGGACGAGAAAGACCTCCCCATCAAGCGTTGTGCCTACTCGGCTTGCTTCCGTCGCGAGGCAGGCAGCTATGGCAAGGACGTGCGCGGTCTGAACCGTCTGCACCAGTTTGACAAGGTCGAGATTGTGCGCATAGACAAGCCAGAACACTCTTACGAGTCGCTCAACGAGATGCTTGCACATGTTGAAGGTCTCTGCCAGAAGCTGGAGCTTCCTTATCACATTCTGCGCCTCTGCGGCGGCGACATGAGCTTCACATCTGCCATCTGCTACGACTTTGAGGTATGGAGCGCCGCACAAAAGCGTTGGCTCGAGGTTTCGTCTGTAAGCAACTTCGAGAGCTACCAGGCCAACCGCCTACATTGCCGTTATCGCAACAGCGAGACAAAGAAGATTGAGCTCTGCCACACCCTCAACGGCTCAGCACTCGCTCTGCCCCGCATCGTGGCCGCCATATTGGAGAACAACCAGACACCTGAAGGCATTCGCGTGCCGAAGGTGCTTGTGCCCTACTGCGGCTTCGACATGATCGACGACAAGAATTTCTAATAAAGTTGACAAATGCACAAGTTGACAAGTTTTTTGCATAGGCAAGAACTTGCCAACTTGCATGTTTGTCAACTTTTTTCATATATTACCTAACTAAAAACAGACAGCACATGTATACAATAACATTTAAGAAACAGTTTTCAGAGAAGGTGTTTCTCTTCGAGATAAAAGCACCGCTGATAGCACGCAGCCGCAAGGCAGGCAATTTTGTCATTGTCAGAATAGCCGAAGGCGGAGAGCGCGTGCCTTTAACAATAGCCGACGCCGACCCTGAGAAAGGAACGATAACCATCGTTGTGCAGAAGGTGGGCCTATCATCGACAAAACTGTGCGACATGCAGCAAGGCGACTGCCTGGCTGACGTGGTAGGACCGTTGGGAAACCCCACTCACATCGAAAACTTCGGTACCGTGGTGTGTGCAGGAGGCGGCGTGGGCGTGGCTCCAATGCTGCCCATTGTGCGTGCGCTCAAGGCAGCCGGAAACCGTGTGCTGTCTGTCATTGCAGGAAGAAGCAAGGACCTCGTTATCTTGGAGGATGAGGTGCGCGAAAGCAGCGATGGGCTGACAGTAATGACCGACGACGGCTCTTATGGACAGAAAGGTCTCGTGACAGAGGGCATTGACCAATGGGTGCAGCAGGAACATGTGGACAAAATTTTTGCTATAGGCCCACCCATCATGATGAAGTTTTGCTCGCTATTGGCACAGAAGCACAACATACCGAGCGAGGTGTCGCTCAACACCATCATGGTAGACGGCACAGGCATGTGTGGCGCTTGCCGACTGACCATTGGCGGAAAGACACGATTCGTATGCATTGACGGCCCCGAGTTTGACGGAAGTCTTGTCGACTGGGACGAGATGTTTAAACGCATGGGAACCTTCAAACAGGCTGAGCGCGACGAGATGAACCATTTTGAAGAACACCTCGCCTCGCTGTGCCATGCCGACAAGGCCCAAACTGGTGCCGCACGACCAACCATGGACGTGGAGCCGACAGACGACGGCATAAAGACCCTTACGGACCGCGACGCCGACTGGCGCAAGGAACTGAGATCAGCCATGAAGCCCAAGGAGCGAGCACAAATAGAGCGAGTGACGATGCCTGAGCTCGACCCGGCATACCGTGCCACGACACGCACAGAAGAGGTGAACTGTGGCCTGACACGAGAGATGGCCGTAAGAGAAGCACACCGCTGTCTCGACTGCGCCAAGCCAGCCTGTGTAGAGGGGTGCCCCGTGGGCGTAAACATTCCGTCGTTTATCAAGAACATTGAGCGAGGACAGTTCCTGGCCGCAGCCAAGGTGCTCAAAGACACATCGGCTCTGCCTGCCGTGTGCGGACGTGTGTGTCCACAGGAGAAGCAATGTGAGAGCCGTTGTGTGCACCTGAAGATGAGCGGCAAGGCCGTGGCCATTGGTTATCTTGAGCGTTTCGCGGCCGACTTTGAACGTGAGAGCGGCATGGCTTCTGTACCTGAGGTAGCTCCAAGCAACGGCATAAAAGTGGCTGTGGTGGGCTCTGGCCCTTCGGGATTGAGCGTTGCTGGCGACATGGCAAAGAAGGGTTACGAGGTAACCGTGTTTGAGGCGCTGCACGAGATTGGCGGTGTGCTGAAATATGGCATTCCAGAATTCCGCTTGCCAAACCGCATCGTAGATGTGGAGATCGAAAACCTAAGAAAGATGGGCGTAAACTTTGTGACCGACTGCATTGTTGGCAAGACCATATCAGTTGAAGAGCTTGAGCAGCAAGGTTTTAAAGGCATCTTCGTGGGTTCCGGAGCAGGTCTGCCACGCTTCATGGACATTCCTGGTGAGAACAGCCTTAACATCATGTCATCAAACGAATATCTCACACGCGTGAACCTCATGGATGCAGCCAACCCACACACCGACACGCCCATAAACCCTGGACACCATGTGCTCGTCGTGGGAGGAGGAAACACAGCCATGGACTCATGCCGCACAGCCAAACGCCTTGGCGGCGACGTGACGCTCGTTTACCGTCGCTCTGAACAGGAGATGCCTGCTCGTCTGGAGGAGGTGAAGCATGCTAAGGAGGAAGGAATAAAATTCCTCACTCTGCATAATCCAATAAGATACATTGCCGATGAGAACGGCGCCGTGAAGCAAGCTGTCTTGCAGGTGATGGAGCTTGGAGAGCCCGACGCATCAGGCCGCCGCAGTCCGGTTCCCGTAGAAGGAAAGACTGTGACCGTTGACGCCGACTTTGTCGTGGTGGCTGTGGGCGTGTCACCTAACCCACTGGTTCCCAAATCGATCCCCGGACTTGAGCTGGGTCGAAAGAACACTATAGCCGTGAATGACCAGATGCAAAGCTCTCGTCCTGAGCTGTTTGCAGGTGGTGACATCGTACGCGGCGGAGCAACCGTTATCCTTGCCATGGGCGACGGCAGAAAAGCTGCTTACAACATGGACAAGATGTTGATGGGAAAAAAGTAAGGGAAAAGGAGAAAAAGTAAGAAAAAGCATAATTAAATAGGCTTAAAGCTCCCACAGATTACACATCGAACCACAGATCTTTATGACATGTAAACGTAAAGAGAGATCTGAAGGACTGTGAAAAATCTGTGGGAGACTTTTAATGTTTACACCCCGGCAAAATAAAGAATCAAGAGAAGATAAAAGATAACAAAAACATAAAAGAAAAGATAAGAAGATAAGAACAGAGAGATATGAACGCAATTTACACCATTCTGTTGCTCATCTTGAGCAACATCTTCATGACGCTGGCGTGGTACGGGCACTTGCGTCTGCAACAAAACGGGACAACGGCTTCATGGCCGTTAATAGGCATCATTGCCTTTTCATGGGGCATTGCCTTCTTCGAATATTGCTGTCAGGTGCCTGCCAACCGAATAGGCTTCATGGGAAACGGCGGCCCGTTCTCACTCATACAGTTGAAAGTGATACAAGAATGCATAAGCCTCACCGTGTTCGTGATTATTGCCAACGTGATGTTTCAAAACCAGCAGTTGCAATGGAACCACATTCTGGCTTTCGTACTGCTTGTCGGCGCCGTATGGTTGGCGTTTCTTAAATAACATTTTAGTTCAATGGAAGAGACAGAGAAAGCAACAGAAAAAGACAGAGACAAAACCATAGAAAAACGGTTAGAGAAACGATTCCGCAGAGCGCTGACCACCTACCAGCTGATTGAAGACGGCGACAGGGTGCTCGTGGCCCTGTCAGGAGGAAAAGACTCGCTTTTTCTGCTTGAAGCGCTTGCCAAGAGAAGCTGCATCTTCAAACCACGGTTTAAGGTAGAAGCTGTGCATGTACGCATGCGCAACATCAGTTACGAGTCGGACAGCTCTTACCTACAGAAGTTTTCAGAAAACCTTGGAGTGAAATTGCACATTCTGGAGACCGAGTTTGACCCTCAGACAGACCGAAGAAAGAGTCCGTGCTTCCTTTGCTCATGGTATCGACGTAAAGCCATCTTTGAGTTGGCACAAGCCATTGGGTGCAACAAACTGGCCTTAGGTCACCATAACGACGACATCATGCACACGGCAATCATGAACCTCATGTTTCATGGGCAGTTCTCATCCATGCCGCCAACCTATAAGTTGGACAAGATGCCTCTTACCATCATACGCCCCCTGTGTCTTGAGCTGGAAAGCGACATTGCAGCCCACGCTCTTGCTTCAGGATATGAGAAACAGAAGAAACTCTGCCCGTATGAACAACTGTCGCATCGCACCTCCACCGCTGGCATTTTCAAACAGATGGAAAGCGTCTCTCCAGAAACGAGATACAATATATGGCACGCGCTTGAGGAACAATGGGCTGACTGACAACACGTTTCGGTTTAATAAGCAGGCAACAGGAGAAGAATAAAAATAACAGGCAACAAGGTCAAATATATTGATTTTGAGCACATAATTAAAATATTTTTTGTATTTTTGCATCATGTTGTTTAACACAACGCAACAAAAAGACCAAACACAACGTCTAACGTTCATGAACAAAACAATTAGAACCATTCTTGCCGGTGCAATAGCTGCCACAACAATAACATTGGCGGCTTGCACGGACGAAACACATAACACCTTCGACCGCATGCTCGTGGAGTTGGCGGCAGAAGACGCAACCATCGACAATGCCGACTGGGCACGCATAACCTCGTTCATAGACAGCCACAAGGCAAAGATGAGCGAGTTTTACAACGGCGACAGCATGGACACAGAAAAGGTGAAGGCTTACATAAGCGACATGTTCGCCCAACGACGTCCGCCCTTGGAGATAATGTTTACGGGCGTAGGAGCAAGCAACCACATCAAGGTCAATTTCTATCTTGAGCGTTCAGGAAGCATGACGGCGTATGACGCGCCTCAGGGCGACGGACGGTTTAAGGCAGCCATCGTGAAGCTGCTTAACAGCATGCCATCAGAAGGTGGTGACGGCAAGATCTTTGTCGTCAACAGCACCATAACCCCATACCCTAAAGGTCTAAGCAGCTTCATTGCCGACAACAACATCTTTGAAGCGACAAAGGGGTTGGGGGACGCTTCCTACACCGACTTTGCACGGATCTTCGACACCATTCTCAACAACACCTCGCAAGACGACCTATCCATCTTGGTGACCGACATGATCTACTCTACACGAGCCATGCAAGGCGTAAACCCACAAAAGGTGTTTGCAGAAGCACAAGGCATGACAAACGCTGTTTTCAAAACAAGCGTAAAAAACAAGGCCATGCTTGTGATAAAGATGAACAGCAGCTACAACGGACTCTATTACCCATACAACAGTCCGTCTAAAGGACTGGCCTACAACGGGCAACGCCCCTACTACATCATTGTGGTGGGAAGCAACGCCAACATGGCTCGACTGACAAAAGACCAGAACTACAGCACGTTCGCACAGTTTAACAATCTGCCTGGCTTCGAGCAGATGTGCCTTTTTGAGGCAGCTCCCATTTACCATCCCCACTACTCGTTGCTTCTACGCAACGATGCCATAAGAGGGCGATTCCAGCCTGTGCGCGGACAAGGCTCGCAGATAACACGCGTTGAGAACATGGAGGCCGATGCTAACTCGGGAGACATTCGTTTGGCTCTTGCTGTTGATCTCGGAGGCATGCTCATCGACAAGAACACGCTATGCAACAAGAACAACTATGAGGTGAGCTCTGACGACCCTGTAAAAATATGCGCCATTACACCAATAAAGCGACAGGACATCACACCAGCAGAAAAGAAATACATTGGCTCGGCAACACACATCTTTGTGCTTGAAACAAAGAAGATAAACCACAAACAAGAGGTTGTGATAAAATTGCGCAACAACCTGCCAACGTGGATTAACGAATCGTCAAGCGATGATGACACCAACATGCAAGCGCCATCATTTAAAAGCACCACCTTCGCCCTGAAATATCTCCTCGGCGGCATTTACGATTCGTATCAACGTAACAGTAGTGGAGAGGGACATTTTGAGATAAAACTTGAGATGGAATAAAAACAATTGAAAAAATAGAAAATGAAGAACGGCATATTACTCATTGGCGGCATCATAATTTCAGTTCTGATGCTCGTCTTTCCGGCACAGATTTTCGAAAGTCTGTTCTACGACACAGAGTTCTCTAACGAGATGTACAACAGTCATCTCTATTTCAGCAACGCCATGATTGTCGTTGTAACAGCTTGGGCATTTGCAGCTTTGTTCTACTACGTTATAAACTCTGTAAGGTTCTCGCGCTGGTACCATTGGGGTGTTATGTCAGGCTGTGCCATCGTGGTGAGCGGTCTGGCAAGCTATTTCCACATAACAAGCACGATGGAACAGATGCAACTCTACTTTGGTGTACCAGCATTCCATTTTGTCCTGTGCGAAACATTGATAGAGGCCGTGCTCTTCATCGTGGCTTCATTTGCCATGAGATGGTGGAGCTCCAACTGCCGACACACACCATTCCCCGAGTAGGAGAAGGACAGGTTCATTTACAAAGTAGGAAGGAAACGTAGCACGACACACCCGTCAGCACACGTTCCTTCATTCGTTCATTACAAGAAGCTAAAAAGCTCATAACTCGTAACTTAACAACAAAAAAGTGAGACTATTTCTATTCCTTGTAGGCGGCACGGGCTCAAGAGTGCTCAGACCGCTCGTCATGCAGCTTGCAGCAGGCATTCTGCCTACTGATGCCGATGGTCACAACATGCCGCTTGAGATTGTGCCCATGATCATTGACCCGCACAAGGCCAATGAAGACCTCAAGCGCACAGAAAATCTGCTTCGAGGATATAAACAGATAAGAAAGGAGCTTTACGGTGAGCGCAGCGATGTGGACGCCGGATTTTTCGCAGCAAAGATTTCCACACTAAGCGACATTATACCTGCAGCAGAAGAGCTCCCCGACACATTCCTGTTCAATATGGGAGGAGTAGACTCTAAAAAGTTTGCTTCCTTCATTTCTTTCAACACCCTCGACAGCGCCAACCAAGCTCTTTGCTCCATGATGTTTTCTCGCGCGCAGCTTGACACAAAAATGGACATTGGCTTCGTCGGAAGCCCGAACATTGGCAGCGTGGCCCTGAACATGTTCAAGGACAGCAACGAGTTCAAACAGTTTTCAAACGTGTTCCAAAAGACAGACCGCGTGTTCGTGGTAAGCTCTATTTTTGGAGGAACGGGAGCAGCTGGCTATCCTGTAATCGTGAAAAACATTAGGGGAGCGGCTATGAACGCCAACGTAAGCAACCGTGGAGACCTGCGCGATGCAAAAATTGGAGCACTCACCGTTCTACCCTATTTCAACATTCAGCAAGACGAGAACAGCCCCATTTCACGCGCCGACTTCATAAGCAAAACCAAGTCGGCACTGTTCTATTATCACGACAACCTGACAGGCATAAAACGCGATGGCAAGGACACTGGACTGTCAAGAATAAACGCTTGCTACTATGTTGGCGACGAAGTGCCGTCAACACCCTATTTCAACGACCCCGGAGGCAACGGGCAACGAAACGATGCCCATATCGTGGAGTTTGTGGGAGCATTGGCAATAATTGACTTTCTTCAGATACCCGACGACAAACTGCACACGGCAAACGGAGTGGCAACAAACCCGATATTCAAAGAATATGGCTTGGCTGCGAACAAGTTGGCTGTAACGCTGAAAGACCTCGGTCTGCCAACAAGAATGGTCATAGACAAACAGATGGCTAAGTTTCATCTAGCTTACATGTACATAACGCATCAGTTGAAGAACGATGTGGGACGCGGTTTCACACAAGACAAGCCCGAGCTTACGAAGACGTTCTTCACAACAACGTTCTTCACAACGCTGACAGGCGGATTCTTCGTGGCTTACCTGCAATGGCTAAGGGAACTGAAAGCCAACCAGCGAAGCTTTGAACCATTCAACCTTGACACAGACAAACTTAAAGACTGCTTGCGCGACATTGAGCCGAAAACAGGATTTCTCAAATCGACAATAGACTACAAGACAGTACTCTCCGCCATGAATTCGGCATCTCAGAAAGCTGTCAAAGCATCGCGTTTCAACTCGTCACAAGTGGCCACGCGCCTTATGACGCTCCTCAACGAGACATTAGACAAGATTGTGGACGACAAATTCAACGGCGTGGTGTAAACACAAGAAGAAAAAAAATGAGCAACATATTATCTTACAACAACAAAACCACAGGTGAAGGATGGATCGAACTCAACAGCCAATACTCGGCCGACGAGATTGATATGATTGCCGATCCAAACGGCGGACTGTCACAAAAACCGCGCACAGCCATACCAAGCCCGTTTGCACAGATGGACCTTGTAAAGAACGCATTCCAACGACTCGCCATGCACAATAACCTGCAAGGCGAGCTGATGGACGAAAAGCTTGTGGCCGGTGCGTTGGACATTGCACAACTGTTCTTCAACCTGGAAGAGTTGGGAACAAAACTGCACATCATAAAATGGAACAAAACGGCAGAGACAGCACGACTGAAGGAAAACCCGCAGCACCGTCTTCTAGGCGAAACCATAGAGATGTTTCTTGAGCAAGACAAGGAAGCGTTCAACTTTGACAAGATGGACAACATTTTCTTCCTTGTTTACGGCAACCAGGTCATTGGTTCCACATCGCCCGTAACCCTGTTCATGGCTTCACCCAACGCCGAGAAGGGACTCATAGACCTACAGGTGGAACAGAACGTGAAGCTCTTCGACTCATGGAGACCTCTTTACATGAGGGAACCACATTTTGTGAAATACATTTACGCCCTCTTCACCGCCTACCCACAACTTAAAGAGTGGTGCGGCGAGGTGAACAGCTACATCATACGCTGCATGGAATTCATGCCTCAACAGCTGCACGACGAGATTGTCAGAGAAATAGGAAACCCTATGGCCCTCGACATTGAGAGTGTGGACAGAGCACGCAACTTCCTGTACAGCAACTACAAGCAACTTGAAGGTGGTTTGGAGATTCTTGGAATGCCGCTCTATGGCATAAAGCGTCAAGACATTCTGGAAAACATCAAGCAGAGCGATTTCATGCTACGACCTACACGCAAAGCCGACAACGAGGAACACATGCCTCTCGTGCTGCAGAACGATCTTAATGCAACGGCTGCAAACCCATGGCGATACATAACCAACAATTGGGATGATGCCATTCACATCACACCTAAAGACTATGCCATGGAGCCCGAGCAACGCACTCTGCCTGCCACAACGCACCAATATGCTTGGCTTACCGATGACGATTTCCTTCAGCCATCGCTCATTAAGCTCGACTACACCATCGATGACCTGTGCTTCTTTAATGGCAACATAGCAAGTGTTGACACAGGAGCCACGAACGATGCAAAGAGCTTTCTCTTGCCTATAAAACCTCTGTTCTTCCGCTATTTCAATGCTGCCGACCTATGGGGCACGGTGACAGGACTACCCATGTTCGAGATGAAACGCAGCTGCATGGGTGCCACGGAAAGCGTGAAGGTCATCCTGCGCATTCCGGTAAGGAAGCAAGGAGCATTCATAACCCTCACAAGAACATATTTAGAGTCGCAAAACGGGGATCTCTCGTTCGATGCAAAGAACAACAGAGGCCATTTCATCACCGTGCCTTTCGCCGTAGCCCTGTTCCCCTTCGTAAGATGCAAGGGTCTGAACCAGTATAACGTGCAACTCGTGGATAGAGCCATCGGACAGATGGAACATTGTCATTTGGACCTCTCCTTCATGCACAACGGCTACATGAGCGAAGTGGCACCAGACCATTTATGCCGCAGAGAACGCAGCATGAAAGCAGAGAAGCGCGTCGGCACAACCTATTATCGCGTGACCGACGAGTTTGACTATATGCAGCTCGCGCTCTCCGATGCCGACGGCAACTGCCTGACACAAGGTGTCATCTGTCCCAAATGGGCTGACCACATTGAAGGACACGAGAGCTACACCTTTGCTGTCGACTTCGGAACGACCAACACCCACATAGAGTGCATTCAAGAAGGAGGCCAACCCGAGACGTTCACGTTGCAGTCAACAACGCGCGAACGTCTGCTCGCCACGCTCTACAACGGCAGCAATCTTCTCTATGACGCGTTGATGAAGCAAGAGTTGCTTCCCAAAGAGATTGGAGCCGACTATGCTTTCCCTCTGCGCACAGCCCTTTCTGAAAGTGAACGCATGGACGCAACGACCATCGACGAGATTGTGAGTCTTGGCGATGCCAACCTGCCGTTCATTTATGAGAAAGAAAGTGTGGGCTACGGCAACCGCATTGTGGCCAACCTCAAATGGAGCACAGAAACAACAGCCAACAAAAGAGTGAAAGCTCTGCTCACCGAGCTAGCCCTGCTCATGCGCACCAAGGTGCTGTTGGGAAACGGCGACTTGCAGAAAACACGCCTTGTGTGGTTCTACCCTTTAAGCATGAAGGTAGGAAACGTAAGAAAGATGGGCGAGATGTGGAACAAGATTATGGGCAACGTCTTCGGCCTGCGAAATGCTGCCGACAACATTGTGCAGATGTCAGAATCTGTAGCGCCCTACTATTATTACAAATGTTCAAGCAAGTTTAGAGGAGCAGCATCGAGTGTGGCCAGCATCGACATTGGCGGCGGGTCCAGCGACGTTGTAGTCTTTGAACCTGGAGCAAGCCAACCGTCAATAGTGACATCATTCAGATTTGCCGCCAACGTGCTGTTTGGCGACGCGTTTAGTGATGTGCCACACGGCGACAGCAACCCCATGACACAAAAATATGTCCATTATTTCAGACAGCTTTTCGATGGCGACGACGACCGCTACGGTGAGCTTAGCGGCATTCTTGCTGACATTGAGAACAAGCGCAGATCGGAGGATATAAACGCCTTCCTCTTCTCCATAGAGAACAACAAGGTGACACGCGGAAACGACACGTTCAGCTATAATCTGCGTCTGAACGAGGACACAACGCGCAAGGTGGTGTTTGTCTATTTCTACAGCGCTATAATCTATTATGTTGCCCGCATGATGCGCCATCGACAGATAGAGATGCCGAGAAGCGTCATGTTCAGCGGCACAGGATCAAAGGTGCTCGACATCGTTGGATCACAACGCGACCTCGACCAAATAACACGTTACATCTTTGAAAAGGTGTATGGTCAGACCGCTGGCGAAGATGGACTGAGCGTGATCATGGAACGCAACGAGCCAAAGCAGATCACCTGCCGTGGTGCTCTCATGCAAACACGGACAGCGTCAGGCATCATGGATGTGGAGAAGCTCAACACCATGCTCGACAGCTACGACAGCAATCTCAAATATGTGTTCTCAAACACAGACAAGGAGCAAATTCGCTATGACGACATGCAGCATCAAGAGGTGCGCGACATGGTGGTGAAGAGCGTGGAAGAGTTTAACAACTTCTTCTGCACAATGTGCGACGACATCCATATCGTCGACACCTTCCTCGTCAACTATAAAGCCCTTCAGACCTTCAGACAGCTCGTGGGCAAAGATCTGGAGCACCATTTGGCTAACGGATGGCAATTTATGAACCGCAACATGGAAGAGAAAAACGGCAACGACATAATAGAAGATGCCGTGTTCTTCTATCCCATCATCGGAGCAATCCGCGACAATCTCATTGAGAACCTCAAGGACGAATGAGACGCTCCATGAACGATATCAATCTTAAAACAGGAGACCTGAAAAAAAATGGCATCATTCATTAAAAACATGTTGGGAGGAAGCGATGAGTCGACAGAGCAGCTCATCGCAGCCCTAAACGAGCGGTTGGAACAGCTGGAAAAGAAAAACAACGAGATAGAAAAGGCTCTGAACGAACAGAATCTGAAAATAGAACAACTGCTCAGCACCTTGGAAGCCAAAAAGTTGAAAGACAACAACGTCATGGGTTCCACTATAAACACGTCTATAGAGAGCTCTTATTCTGTTGGAAACGATGGGGGTGTTAAGAATGAAGCATCAGCCAAAAGCGAAGCAAGAGATGTTGTTGAAGCAAGCAAAAGCGAAGAACCGACAACTCTGTTTTTCTCCGCCCCCACCCCTTCGGGCGAGTTTTGTTCACCTTCCACAAAGGAACAACCTGGAAGCTCAATATACTGTCTTGTCACCAAAGACAATGTCAACGGCCGTTTCACCATGCTCAACACGCCAGATGCCGTGGCCACAGCCAATATCTCCGTGTCACAGTTTGTGAAACCCGTGTGCAAGATTCTATCAACCACAAGCTCCATTCCTCGACACATCATCACCCGTGAGGAAGGAACAGCAACGATGACAGACGGAACATGGAAAGTAACCAAAAAAGCACAGATCGAGTTTGTTGGCTAAAATGAACTTGTTGGCTGAAAAGCAAAACACATCTGAAATGCCGATAAATATAAATCTAAAAACCAAAATAAGGAATAAATATTCAAGCATTCTAAAACGGAATGCTTATCAACACCCCTACATTTAAACCATAAAACAGAAAATGATTTGAAGAGATGGAAATAAGATGTCCTAAATGCAAATATAAGTTTGAAGAGGAAATAGCTCCAGGCATATTGGAAAAGGCTTGTGTGTGTCCTCGTTGCGGCACACCTTTTATATATAATGTAGAAAATGAAGACGACAAGAACGGGTATGACGAGATAAACAGTAATGTCGACAACTTGTATAGTCAAAACACGACAACAAGCAATGATAATGGTAAAAAACTGCACACAAGCCAATATAACGGCAGAAGCTCAAAAGCCAAACGTTCAAACAGCACCTCAAGCCTTCAAGACCGATATGCCGACCTGCGCATGCTCCTCAGCGGCAAGGCCAAGCTCAACAAGAAGTCAGACAATCAGTTTGTAAACAGAAAAGAAGTTGTTCGCACAATCATTTTTGCTGTAACCATCTTGTTTGTCGTTGTCATGGTTGTCACCAGATGCATGAACAACGTCTTTTCCAATTATGACGATGACCGTGACAACGACGAGTCGACATTGTTTGAGAGAACCAATGTGGACAACACTACAAGCGTAGAAGAAGAGTCGCGGTTGATAAGCGATGATTATAAATGGATAGAAGGATCGTGGAGCACGCCACGCAAGGATATTGAGTTTACGTTCTCCATCAGAGGCAACCAGATAAGCATTACAGACGGACAAGATTATGCCGTGAACGGAAAATACATTATAAAAGGCGACACGCTGTTGTTCAACAACTATGTGTTCAAACTCGACAAGACAAATGACCACATAATCTTTGACAACGTAGCGTTTGAACAATCTCATTTCTATTAAGGTATAGCAAAAAAGTCTCCTCATTTAGTAAAATTATGGCAATAAACGAACCTATTTACAAAAAAGAGATAGAAAAATTTTAATATGAAAGGAAAAACTCGTATCTTTGCATTTCGAAAAGAAAAGAGTTAAATCATAAAAGTAAAATTACATTCAAATGACTAAGGCAGATATAATTAACAAGATAGCCATGAACACTGGTCTCCAGAAAAAGGACGTGGCTGTAGTTGTTGAGAGTTTCATGGAATCGATCAAGAGCAGTCTTCTCGAGGATAAGGAGAACGTCTATCTGAGAGGTTTCGGAAGCTTCGTCATCAAGCACAGAGCAGCAAAGACAGCACGCAACATCCTTCAGAAGACCACAATGATTATCGAGGCTCACGACTTGCCAAGCTTTAAGCCAGCAAAATGCTTCGTTGACCAGATGAAGGAAGGCAAATAAAAAAACTGCACACACAATTTGATTTCAGTGAATCAAGTTTCACAGGAACAAAACATCATAACACATAATAATCATTTTAATAAATTAAAGCTATGCCAAACGGAAAGAAAAAAAAGGGACACAAGATGGCTACGCACAAGCGTAAAAAAAGATTAAGAAAAAACAGACATAAGAGCAAGTAAACCCCTAAGGGAAAAAATTACTTGGCTTCAGTATTGAAGTTCTGTTATGGGGCGCGTCAATGTATCCACTGAGGGTCCTTTGACACGCCCTTTTTTGTTTTTAACATTAAAAGGAAAAAAGAGAAATGACAAGCGAAGTCGTTATAGACGTCCAACAGAAAGACGTGGCCATCGCGCTGCTCGAAGACAAACGGTTGGTAGAATACCAGTATGAGCCGCGTGCCGTGTCCTACTCTGTTGGCAACATTTACATAGCAAAGGTAAAGAAGCTCATGCCGGGTCTCAATGCCTGTTTTGTGGATGTGGGCTATGAGCGTGACGCCTTTCTCCATTATCTTGACTTGGGAACCCAGTTCAACTCGTTTGAGAAATATCTCAAGCAGGTTGAGAGCGACAGAAGAAAACTGTTTCCATTTGCTAAAGCAACCAAGCTGCCAGACCTCAAGAAAGACGGCAGCGTACAGAATACCCTGAAGGTGGGTCAGGAGGTGTTGGTACAGATCGTGAAAGAACCGATTTCTACCAAGGGTCCACGCCTTACAGGAGAGATAAGTTTCGCAGGACGCTACCTTGTCCTCATGCCTTTCGGCGACAAGGTGTCGGTGTCAAGCAAAATTAAGAGCGGCGAAGAGAGAGCACGCCTTAAGCAACTCATAAACAGCATAAAGCCTAAAAACTGCGGCGTCATTGTGCGCACCGTGGCTGAAGGCAAGAGAGTTGCCGAACTGGACATGGAGATGAAAATTCTCAACAAGCGTTGGGAAGAAGCACTCACAAAGGTCCAGAAAACACAACAGCGCCCACAACTTATCTTTGAGGAAACAGGACGAGCAGTGGCCTTGATAAGAGACTTGTTCAACCCCACTTACGAGAACATCTATGTAAACGACGAGTCTATCTACAACGAGGTGAAACACTATGTAACGATGATTGCGCCCGACAAAGCCGATATCGTGAAACTGTACACAGGCAAGGTGCCCATCTTCGACAATTTCAACGTCACAAAGCAGATAAAGTCGAGCTTCGGAAAAACCGTCAATTACAAACATGGCGCTTATCTTATAATAGAGCACACCGAAGCCCTGCATGTTGTCGATGTGAACAGCGGGAACCGCTCCCACTCTGACAACGGACAGGAGGCCAACGCCCTTGACGTGAACCTGGGAGCCGCCGACGAGCTTGCACGCCAGCTCCGCCTACGCGACATGGGTGGCATCATCGTTGTCGACTTTATAGACATGAACCTCGCCGAAGACCGGCAGATGCTCTACGAGCGCATGTGCAAGAACATGCAGAAGGACCGCGCACGCCACAACATCTTGCCTCTGAGCAAGTTTGGACTGATGCAGATTACACGTCAGCGTGTGCGCCCTGCCATGGACGTTAATGTTGAGGAGACCTGTCCTTCATGCTTTGGAACAGGCAAGATTAAGTCAAGCATTCTCTTCACGGAGCAGCTTGAAAGCAAGATTGACCAGCTGGTAAACAAGATTGGAATAAAGACATTCTATCTTTATGTCCATCCTTATGTTGCCGCATTCATCAACAAGGGTCTGTTCTCGCTCAAGCTGAAATGGAAGCTCAAATATGGTTTCGGCGTTCACATCCTCTCATCTCAAAAACTTTCGTTCTTGCAGTATGAGTTCTATGACAGCAAGAAGCAGTTCATAGACATGAAGGAAGAGATTGAGACGAAATAAGAAAAGTGAAGGAAAAAGGTTTTAAGAAAACAACGTTTTTCAAGAAAAGCGAATACAAGAAAAGGCAATGCCAGATGGATAATCTTGGGCATTGCCTTTTTTTTATGGAAGGGAAAGAAGGTGAAATAAAATGAGACAAAAAGAGGGAACACCATCGTATGCGTTTTTTAACACGTCACTTAAGAAGCGCAAACACGTCACTTAGGAAGCGTAGACTCGTCACTTAAGAAGCGTAAACACGTCACTTACGAATCGCAACTGTACTACCTTAGAAAAGTTGAATGGATTTGTACTGTAAGTCTGAGATTGGTTGAATGATTTTCACCTTATCCCCATACTCTGTTGAATAACTGTATCACTTGCGAGGCATGTCAACCAATTTGCCAGAATAAAAGTTCAACATTTCTCCGTTTTCATTACAGATTAGATGAAATATTAAAATAAAGAACCATCCCATATAACATTTATCTCTTTGTGCGAAAACTTTATTTTTTGTTTTTTTGATTATTGACTTCTGCATTTTGAATAACCTGATAATTGGTTGCGCTATGACGAAAACAGAAAAAAGGGAATAACGGAGACAGAGAAAAAAGGTAATGACGAAGAAAAAAAGGCAATATCAAAGATTTTATATCCGACATTGCCTTTTATCTATTTAAGTTGGTTTATTTTCCGACAATCTCCCTAAGGAAATATTCATGCACGCGCGTGTCTTCGTTAAGCTCAGGGTGAAAAGCCGTGACGAGCTGTCGACCCTGCCGTGCTGCCACGATGTGACCATCGACAACGGCAAGAGCCTCGGCTGGAGCCTCAACACTTTTTATGTAAGGTGCTCGGATAAAAGTCATGGGCACAACACCCACACCATTCATCTCTGCCTCTGCATAAAAGCTGCCAAGCTGACGGCCATAAGCGTTACGACACACCTCGGTGTTCATGGTGGAGATGCGGTCAAACTCCTCCCCTTGCACATGTTTTGAGAGCAGGATGAGACCGGCACAGGTGCCAAACACCGCACCGCCGTGCTCTATATATTCTCGCACGGGCTCAAGCAGCGCAAGGTCCTTGAGGAGCTTGAGCTGTGTGGTGCTCTCTCCACCAGGAATGACCAACGCATCTTTGGGTTGCTGCCAGTCGGCCAACTGACGCACCTCGAAACACTCTGCACCAAGCTTCTCAAGCATGCGTTCATGCTCGATAAAAGCTCCCTGCAAAGCCAATACTGCAATCTTCATTTTTCTTTGATGTTTTGCTTTTTGCCTAAAGACAATGCTTTATAAGCTTGATAAAACGGCTTACTTGCCACGCTCAGCCATGAGCAGCTCTATCTCGTGCTCATTGATGCCTACCATGGCCTCGCCCAGATCCTCTGAAAGCTCAGCCAACATCTTGGCGTCGTTATAGTTGGTCACAGCTTTCACGATGGCAGCTGCACGCTTGGCAGGGTTGCCGCTTTTGAAGATGCCTGAACCGACGAACACACCCTCTGCACCCAGCTGCATCATGAGAGCAGCATCGGCAGGTGTTGCTACACCGCCAGCGGCAAAATTGACAACAGGCAGCTTGCCGTTGTCATGAACATACTGCACAAGCTCGTAAGGCACCTGTAGCTGCTTTGCTGCCTCATAAAGCTCGTCTGTTGCCATAGATGTGAGACGACGGATCTCGCTCTGCATCATGCGCATGTGGCGCACAGCCTGAACCACGTCGCCCGTTCCCGGCTCTCCCTTGGTGCGGATCATAGTGGCACCTTCTGCTATTCGACGCAGAGCCTCGCCAAGGTTCTTTGCGCCGCAGACGAAGGGCACGTCAAACTGGTTCTTGTCAATGTGGTAAACATCATCGGCAGGTGAGAGCACCTCGCTCTCGTCAATATAATCGATCTCGATGGCCTGCAGAATTTGAGCCTCTGCAAAATGTCCGATACGACACTTTGCCATGACAGGGATAGAGACGGCCTCCTGGATGCCCTTGATCATCTTCGGGTCGCTCATGCGCGACACGCCACCAGCTGCACGAATGTCGGCAGGAATGCGCTCAAGAGCCATAACGGCACAAGCACCTGCAGCCTCAGCAATCTTAGCCTGTTCAGGGGTAGTTACATCCATGATAACACCGCCCTTAAGCATCTGTGCAAGGTTGCGGTTGAGAGTTTGTCTTTCTTTGTTCATTTGCTTTATTTTTTCTTTGTGTTACATTGTTTTCCGTATGTTCATGCCATGTGTAACAAGAGAAGGGACAGGAACGCTGAGCGTCATCTTGTGCGCCTATACTCGCTTGGCGTGCAGCCCACAGCCTTTCTGAAGAACTTGGTGAAATGGGCTTGCGATGAAAATCCCAACGCATAAGCGATCTCCTGAACCGTTTTTGTTGACGACACCAGCATCGACTGGGCTTCAGATGCCACATACTCGTCAATAATCACTTTCGGAGCCTTGCCTGCAATGCGTTTCGTGACCTGAGCGAGGTATGTGCTGCTCACGTTCAAGCGGTCGGCATAAAACCTCACATCGTTGTGCGAGGCAAAATGTTCTGCTATTTCGTTCACAAACTCGTTTAACAGCTCGTTGCCACGACCCGTCAGCGGTCTGTTCTCTGCAAAGAGGTTAGCCATCCACACCGAAGCGTTGCGCACAGCCTCATCCAGCGGTTGACCCTTGGCACAGAACACAGCTATGGCTGCCGAGAGGTTGCCGCTCATGCCGTGGTTGTCGAGCCCAGGAATCTCGCTGCACAAGTTGGTTATAAACGTCGGATCATCGCCGTCGCCCGTGATAAGCACATCGGTGTTGGAGCTGGCCATGATGTTGCCACAATGCATGAGCACGTTGCCACAACCAAGCTTCAACAAATCGCCAGCAGAGGAAGGACCTATCTTCCGACCGAGAATGTGCTCAGCGTCCGACTTCTTCAGTACCACGAGCGTGCACAACGGCAACAGCCATTGTCGCATGGCCCCTAACAGGTCGAGCGACATGAGCACATCGCCCTTGCTTGACACAACCACGGGGTCATAAATCACCACGTCGGGCTTATAGCGCTCAATGGCCTTAGCCACAGCCACCATGACATCAGAGCGTCTTATCATGCCTATCTTCACAACCTTTGGCTGCACATCGTTTACGATTGCCTCTACCTGACCTGTCACGGTGTCGGCAGGAAGGTCATAAAACTCCTGAATGCCGAGAGTGTTCTGAACGGTTATCGATGTTATGGCCGTGACGGCATAACCTCCCAAAGCCGATACTGTCTTGATGTCGGCCTGCACTCCTGATCCACCCGTTCCATCGGAACCCGTGATTGTAAGTATAGGAACATTATCCTTTTGCTGCACTTTTGACATTTTACGGTTGCAAAGGAAAGAAAAAATTTGCTATTTTCAAAAAACAGTTTGCATATTGACAAAGAAAACGCGGTTTTGTGCAAACAGTTTTAATGGCAGACTCTAAAAAAGCACCTTTCTCATAGAGAGAGCATCCTTTAGAGTCTGCCGTTAAGATTTTATTTTTTTACACTATCTTAAAGCGCACACGGAACGTGTGAGAAGCTTCATCCCAGTTGGTTCCGAGCAGCTCGAAGCGTCCGATCTGCGCCGTTGAGCGCACATGCTTGCCGATGCATGGACACACGTCATAATCGCCAATTCGAACAAGACGCACCTTCTGCGACACATCGCCAGGCAATTTGTCGACGCTTATGCCTTGTGGCAGATTGTCCTTATCGACAAACTCATAAGTGACGGGCAGGTCATCGGCGATAAGCTCGTTCATGCGGCTCTCTATCTCCTTTTCTTCCTTGCGCGTGGGCTTATGATCGAGCACATAGCTCATTTTGCTTTTCTTGCGTTCAATGTGAGCGTTGTTGGAGCGTCCGCATCCGAACATACGAATCATGGTCTGGTTGAGCAGATGTTCTGCCGTATGGGCCGGCGGAAACTCGTCTTTGTTGTGCTCATTCATAATAAACTCGTCGCTGTTCATACTCTTTTGTGATGTTTTAAATTTATACACTCGTCCTCCATAGGCAGGCACATTCAAAGCCACGCTGCATCCAGACTCTATGCATACATCCTTCTCGTCGCCCGAGAGCAGGTCAACAGCCTTATAAACGGCTGTGGGAATTTGCAGATAGTTGGTGGCATGAGCAGGAATGCACACGTCACAATCGGCATCCGCAGCACCAAAATTGGCAACAACAAGCAGCACCTCATCGCCGCTCTTTCTCATAAAGGCGTAGATGCGGTCGGCTATTTGCCGGTTCACATACATGAGGTCAAACGAGAGACCGCTCGTCACAGCCTTTTCCTCCGCAGCAAGGCGCATGATGGCTTGATAATCGGAATGCAGAGTTTTCTCCTCGGCTGTGAGCATGTCCTTGTTCACGAAGGCATGATAGAGCGAGTCGACGTTCCAATAGTCGAAGATGGTTGTTCGTCCGTCGCGCCCGCTGAAGCCCTCTGTGTCCATACCACGCTCGCCATATTCTTGTCCTGCATAAACCATCAACGGGTTGTTGCGCATGAGAGCCAGACAAAGCATGGGAGCCACTCCCTTGCGTGCATCTGCAGCAAAGAAATCGCTTGCTATGCGTTGCTCATCGTGGTTCTCAAGAAAATAGAGCATGTGGTCATTGATGTCGTCCACGCTCTGCCAAGCGTTGGTGATGGTTGTCGTTGGCCATCCTGCACACATGACGTTACGCATGGTGTCATACATGCCTACCTTGTCGTAGAGATAGTCGAAGCCAGCGCCAATGTAAGTGCGATACAACGATGGGTTATAGACCTCTCCAATGAACAGGACATTTGGATATTGTCTCTTCACCTCTGTTGTGGCATAGCTCCAAAATGCGTATGGCACCATCTCTGCCATGTCACATCTGAAAGCATCGACACCCTTGGCAGCCCAGAAGAGCAGAATGTCGGTCATCTTCTTCCATGTGTCGGGCACAGGCGAGAAATGTTCAGAACGGCCGCCGAGGTCGCAATAGTCGACACCATAGTTGAGCTTTACCGTCTCATACCAGTCGTTGCGGTCGGGATGAGCATCGAAACGGTCATTGCCGGTGGCTTTGGCCGGATATTCACAATAAGCCTCTTTCTCGTCTGCCTTTATATCGAAAGCAGGTGCGAAGCGTTGTCCCGGACAATAATAGAAATTGTTTGACGCCGAGAAATGCATGTCGACATTATCGTTTGCGCCAAGATCATCCACCCCTTCGGGTTTAGCTATTGAATGATATTGTCGTGCCACATGGTTAGGCACAAAATCGATGACAACCTTCATGCCAGCCTTATGTGTGCGAGCCAACAGCTCCTCAAACTCTCGCATTCGTCCAGGCACATCCTCGGCGAGATCGGGGTCGATGTCATAATAGTCGCAGATGGCGTAGGGTGATCCCGCCTTTCCTTTCACAACGGCAGGGTGCTGACGAGGTATGCCATACGAAGAATAGTCGGTGGCAGATGCGTGGCGCAGCACGCCTGTGAACCACACATGGCTAACGCCCATCGTGCGTATGCGTCGCAACACATCGTCATCAAAAAAGTTCATCTTGCCGCTACCGTTCTCTTTCAGAGAGCCGTTAAAGGTGCGGGTAAAATTGGTATTTCCAAAAAGTCGGGTAAAAATCTGGTAAATTATTATTTTATTAGCCATAGAAGTCTGCTGTAGAAAAAATGCAGTAAACGAAACAATCCCTATCACACATGCTCTGCGCAATAGGGATTGTTTTTATTCAGAGTCTGTCAAATGCTGGGGTGTTAGAGCGGCTACGGTCTTAAGCAATGCCGTGAGCAGCCACATTCTTGTCAATGCGGCCAATCATGCCCTGAAGAGCCTTGCCTGGACCACACTCGGTGAAGTCGTCAGCACCGTCGGCAATCATGTTGTTCACGGTCTCTGTCCAGCGCACGCTACTTGTGAGCTGTGCGATGAGGTTTGCCTTGATGGCAACAGGGTCTGTGTAGGGCTTTGCGTCCACGTTCTGATAAACTGGGCAACGTGGAGCCTTAAACTCGGTAGCCTCGATAGCCTTCTGCAACTCTTCTTTGGCAGGGCGCATGAGAGGAGAGTGGAACGCACCGCCAACCTTCAGAGGCAGGGCACGCTTTGCACCGGCAGCCTTCAGCTTTTCACATGCTGCATTGATGCCTTCCATGGTGCCGCTGATAACCAGCTGACCTGGGCAGTTATAGTTGGCAGCAACCACAATCTCGCCGTCCTTGCTTACCTCAGCACAAATGTTCTCAATGGTTCCGTCGGGCAGACCGATAACAGCAGCCATGGTGCCGGGAGCAGCCTCGCAAGCCTTCTGCATGGCCGTGGCACGTGCGCTGACAAGCTTCAAGCCATCCTCAAAGCTCAGGGCGCCAGCAGCTACGAGAGCAGAAAACTCTCCAAGAGAGTGGCCGGCAACCATTGAAGGGTTGAAGTCGTCGCCAAGGCAGAGAGCCGAGGCAACGCTGTGAAGGAACACAGCAGGCTGTGTGACCTTTGTCTGCTTCAGTTCTTCGTCTGTGCCATTGAACATCACGTTAGTGATGCTAAAGCCGAGAATCTCATCGGCCTTGTCAAAGAGTTCTTTTGCCAAGGGATTGTTGTCGTATAGGTCTTTACCCATACCTACAAACTGTGCTCCCTGACCGGGAAAAACAAATGCTTTCATATTGTTTGAGTGTATGTGTTTTATTAAAAAAATCTATTTTAATTGAAAGAAGCGCCTAAACACCTCATGTAAAGAGTGTTTAGGCGCTTCATATCTTCAGCTTATGCATCAAAGCGCATTAAGCCTCTGCAGGAGCCTCGCCCTCAGCGGGAGTAGCCTCAGCCTGAGCGGCAGCCTCAGCCTCAGCCTCAGCCTTGGCAGCTGCCTCAGCAGCCTTCTTCTCTGCTACCTTCTTGGCGATAGCCTCGTTCACTTTTTTCTCTGCTTCAAGCTCCTTAGCGGCAGCCTCCTTCTTGGCGGCAGCCTCTTTCTCACGGATAGCGTTCAGGCCGTTAACCTTGTCTGCCTTCCATGCGTCGAATTTTGTCTGAGCAGCCTGCTCGTCGAAAGCGCCCTTCTTAACGCCACCGCGAAGATGCTTCATCAAGTAAACGCCCTCATCCTTCAGGATGTTGCGTACGGTGTCGGTGGGCTGTGCGCCTGTCTCTACCCAGTAGAGAGCGCGATCAAAATTCAAATCTACGGTTGCAGGATTGGTGTTAGGGTTGTAAGTACCAATCTTCTCAGTAAATTTACCATCACGTGGTGCTCTTGCGTCAGCGATTACGATGCTATAGAAAGCATAGCCTTTACGACCGCCGCGCTGCAATCTGATTTTTGTTGCCATTTTTTAATTTTTATTTTTTGAGGTTTGAATTAAATGCCGCCATCTCGTGACGGCCGTGCAAAGTTACTCATTTTTATCTTACCCAACATCATATAGAGAGTGCCAAGCCAAAGAATTAAGATAAATTAACTCAAGTTTCGCATATATATACATTGTTGGGAGTTAAAAAGTAAGTCAACTCGTTTCGCGAGTGAGGCTAATGGGCAACAACTATTCGTCGCGCATTTGTTGCAGCAAGGTTTTCTGATGTTCAGAGAGGTTTGTCGGCAACGTCACGTTATAGGTTATAATCATGTCGCCCATGGTGCCATCGCCACGGTCGTAACCCTTTCCACGCAGACGCACCTTTGTGCCGTTCTGTGTTTCAGGTTTTACCTTAAGCTTTATCTTTGAGCCATTACCCATCTGTATTATGACATCTCCACCAAGCAAAGCCGTGTAGAGGTCAATGTTTACCGTGGCATTCATCTCGCCGGTGTTGCGTCTGCTTGCCTTGCTGCGCGTGTTGGCCTGTGCGCCGCGCCCGAAGAGGTCTTGGAAGAAGCTTGAGAAGCCTCCGCCACCTGCTCCGAAGCTTGAAAAATCGAAGCCTTCGAATGGAGAGCCTTCTCCTCCACCCCATTGATACGACTGTCCTGCGCCGCCAGCACCGCCAGCACCGCCAAACGCCTGTCCCTCACGCCATCTCTCACCATACTGGTCATAGAGTTTACGTTTCTCAGGGTCGTTTATTACATCGTAAGCTTCGTTAAGAGCTTGAAATTTTGCCTTGGCCTTCGGATCGTTTGGATGAAGGTCAGGATGAAACTGCTTTGTGCGCTTCAGATAAGCCTTACGCACATCTTTTTGAGGTATATTTTTGTCTACGCCTAAAATTTTGTAGTAATCAATAAATGCCATAATCTTTGTCCTCCATTTTTATTAAGAACACAACAAAAGATGTGCCAAGCCTAAGGGAAAAGACAGAAAAGATGTCAGAGCGAGAAAAGATTTTCGCAAACAGCTACACCTTATTATATATAAGAACCTTAACAGCTCTACACAATACCTATCTTACGCAGGTTGTCGAGATAAGCTTTGCGCTCACGCATGTATTCTCTCCATGACACATTCTCCAGCTGCTTGCGAACGTCAATGTCAAGATGCCACTCGCCCAGGCTGTCAAGGCGTTCCACAATAGAGCCAATGGTGATGTGCTCCAACGAGAGAGCAGGCTGATAGGTAGGCTCCGCGTCCTTACCCTCAGCCGAGTTTTCGCTTAACAAGCCAACGCTCACAAGGTTGTAAAGCAGATCTTGGGTTATGCGTATGGGTATGTCTGTCATCATCTTCAGATCAAGAGCTGTGTATGGCTTGCGTCCTTCAGCAAAACGATGACAGATGTGCGACATAAGGGTGACGCTGAGCAGCAGTTTGTAACGATGGCTGATCTTCGAGGTGTAGGTCATGAACGACAACTCGTCCATGTTCTGGTTGGTGTAACACAGCTCCACGCCAAAAAGACAGATCGTCCACGAGATCTGTACCCAAAGCATGAAGAGCGGAAGTGCGGCAAACGAGCCGTAGATGGCGTTGTAAGACGACAGAAAGATCTGGGCATGGATGTAGAACAGCTGCAACACCTGCATGGCAATGCCCGCAAGGATGCCCGGTATGACGACAACCGAGAACCGCACCTTGGTGTTTGGCATAAAGAGATAAAGGCCCATGAAGACCACCGACATGAGCACATAAGGCAGCACGTCAACCGTAACGCGCATGACAGAGCCAAGCACAATATAGTCGTTGGCCTGTCCCGCCAACGTTGCAACAACGATACTAACGCCCGACGTCACCACGATGACGATCGGCACAAGGAAAAGCATGGCAAGATAATCGGTCACAGCCCTATACACGCTACGAGGGTGCTTAACCTGCCATATAGAGTTGAACGTCTTTTCCACATTGGCCGTAAGCATTAGTACCGTGAAGAGCATGAACACCAAGCCGACCCCAAAGAACACGCCGCTCTTCGTATGGACGAGGTAAGAGTTGACAAACGCAATAATGGTGTCGGCGGCCTGTGGCTGGCTTGACAACGACTCTCTAAACCACAGCTCGATATATTTGTTATAGCCGAAGCCACGAGCAATGGCAAACACAACGGCAAAAATGGGGACAATGGCAAGCAAGGTGCTGTAAGTAAGCGCCGAGGCCATATCTATGACGCGTCGTGTGGTAAAAAATTCGATAGAAATATACAGTTTCTTCAGCACCCCTACGGCAAAAAAGGCCAACGGCGACACCTCATCACGCTTAATGTGCCACATGTCGTGACGAAAGAAACCTATTATTTTTTTGATATTCATGATTTACGGATTCGTTTTTTGTGTTATATGAGGAAAGGCATTAAAACAATTTCTCCTTGCGCCATAACGTTTGCACCAAGCAAGACAAATCATAACGTTTGCACCAAGCAAGAAAAAAAAGAGAGCAGCGCTCCTATAAGCCGGGTTCTGTCCCCGCCATCCTAAAAAAAGACGACGGTGTCTGCCATTTATCTAGTCTATGAGTCACCCCATAGCTCAAGCATTCTACCCTCCATTGTCACAAAGGTCGGACGGACAATCCTCAAACAATGGTTTACGCGAACTTGCGGCCTCCAGATGACACAGCCCACAGATCACCCTGTGGCTGGTGGTCTCTTACACCACCTTCTCACCCTTACCCTCCTTTCGGCGGGCGGTTATTTTCTTCTGCCATATCCTACTGTCACCAATAGCTTCTACTTTCGGAAGTGGAGCGTCCTGTGCCGCCCGGACTTTCCTCTTGCCACAAAGGACAAGCGGCAGACCGGAGCGCTGCTTTCTGACTGCAAAATTAATAAATTTAAACGAAAAACAGCGCATACAGACATTTTTTTATTGTGCATAGAGGGCATGACTGTTCACAACAGCACCTTTTTTTTAAATAGCAAGCACTTTTTTTTATGTAAAAGACCCTTCACCACCCCATTGGCAAACGAGAACATGTAAGCAAGCAATGGTAAATATATGAAAAATCGACACCAAAAGCAGCGATAAGAAAGCATTTTTCTAACTTATTCCTGCATATTATACCAAAAATGCATAATTAAGGGCATCTTTGGGCAAAATCATGTTTATTATAGATTTTATTAAAAAGAAAATTACTATCTTTGCAAACACAAAACGTGCATTATGCATTTTTTGAGCCTTAAAGGCTGCTACACGGCAACAAGAGCAAAAGGGATACAGACAATAAAAGAATGCGTTTAAAAATCAGAATGCGTTTATTTTAACAAAAACAATGCATAGAAAAATGCAGATAAAGAGATGAATGTAGCAATAATAAAATATAACGCCGGAAATATCTACTCGGTAGTGAACGCCTTGCGACGTCTCGGCGTTGAACCCGTCGTCACAGATGATGCAGAGCAGATAAAGGCAGCCGACCATGTGCTGTTTCCAGGACAAGGAGAAGCCTCGTCCACGATGTCATATCTCAAAGAGCGCAATCTGGACAAGCTCATCCGCGATCTCAAGCAGCCTGTGCTTGGCATTTGTATAGGGCAACAACTGTTGTGCCGCCACTCTGAGGAAGGCGACACCCAATGTATAGGCATTTTCGACACCGACGTAAAGCGGTTCTGCCCACAGCGTCATGAGGACAAGGTGCCTGCCATGGGATGGAACAACATCACCGACCTTCAGTCGCCGCTGTTCAAGGGCTTGCATGAAGGCGAATTTGTTTATTTCGTCCACAGCTTCTATGTGCCGGTGTGCCAGTTTACAGCCGCAAAGGCCTGCTACATTAATCCCTACAGCGCCGCCCTGCACAAAGACAATTTCTATACCGCACAGTTTCATCCGGAGAAGAGTGGAGCTGCGGGAGAAAAAATCATAAGAAATTTCCTTGAGATATGATAGAACTCATTCCAGCCATCGACATTATTGACGGCAAATGTGTGCGCCTTACCAAGGGCGACTACGATCAAAAGAAAATATACAGCGAGAGTCCGGCTGAGGTAGCACGCCACTTTGAAGAGTTAGGATTCGAGCGTCTGCACGTTGTTGACCTTGACGGCGCCAAGTCGCACCACATCGTCAACACACAGGTGCTGACAGACATAGCGCAGGCAACAAACCTGGCCATCGACTTCGGTGGCGGTCTAAAGACCGATGCCGACATAGAGACCGCGTTCAACAGCGGAGCACACATGGTGACCGTTGGAAGCATAGCTGTCAGCAACCCGCAGCTGTTTGCCTCATGGCTTAAGCGTTACGGCACCGAACGCATTATTCTCGGGGCCGACGTGCGCGACGGAAAAGTTGCCATAAACGGATGGAAAGAAGAGTCGGCAACCGACCTCTTCACCTTCCTCGACCATTATGTTGAGATGGGCGTAACCAAGGTTCTTTGCACAGACATCTCTAAAGACGGCACGCTGCAAGGTCCTGCCACAGCGCTCTACAAACAGATCATGGAGGCGCACCCCACCCTTCACCTCATAGCCAGCGGCGGCGTATCGTCTACAGAAGACATCTTTGAGCTTGACGAAGCCAACATACCGGCGGTGGTCTTCGGCAAAGCCTTTTACGAAGGAAAGATCGACATGGAAAAGCTGAAGGACGCGAATGCCATTTAAGAGCACACGTCAGCACAAACAAAAACAAAAAAAAGTTTAAAGAGCGATGTATAAAGGACTGGCAAAGAGAATAATACCTTGCCTCGACGTCAAAGACGGCGTCACCGTAAAGGGCACCAACTTTGTTGACCTACGAAAGGCAGGAGACCCCGTGGAGCTGGGCAAGCGCTACAGCGAAGAAGGGGCAGACGAGCTGGTGTTTCTCGACATCACAGCCAGCTTTGAAGGACGAAAGACGTTCACAGAGATGGTTACACGGGTGGCGCGCGAGATAAACATTCCGTTCACCGTAGGCGGCGGCATAAACTCCATTGAGGATGTAGAGCGGCTGCTGGCGGCAGGAGCCGACAAGGTGAGCGTCAACTCGGCAGCCTTACACCGTCCGCAACTCATCAGCGAGATAACGCAACGCTTCGGATCACAGGTGTGTGTCTGCGCCATAGACGCCCGCCTCGACCCCGACGGTTGGCATTGCTACACCAAGGGAGGACGCGAGCGCAACGAGCGCATGTTGTTCGATTGGGCCAAAGAAGCCCAAGAGCGCGGCGCAGGCGAAATTCTCTTCACATCCATGGACCATGACGGCGTGAAGCAAGGCTACGCCAACGAAGCGTTGGCACAGCTGTCTGACAGTCTGTCCATCCCCATCATCGCGAGCGGAGGGGCAGGCACCATGGAGCATTTCAAAGACGCGTTCACCTGTGGCAAGGCCGACGCTGCCTTGGCTGCAAGCGTGTTCCACTTCGGACAAATACTCATTCCGCAACTTAAGCGCTACCTTGCCGACAACGGCATTAACGTGAGAATTTAGCCTTCACGGGCAAAGCGACACATAAAAACAAAGAAAAGAACAAAACGGTATATTATGAAAATCGACTTTGAGAAAATGGGCGGGCTGGTACCTGCCATCATCCAGGACGCCACAACAAAGAATGTCCTCATGTTAGGCTTCATGAACGAAGAAGCTTATAAAAAGACTGTCGAGACAAAGAAGGTTACGTTTTGGAGCCGCAGCCGCAACTGTCTTTGGACAAAGGGAGAGACATCTGGCCATTTCCTTAACCTGGTAAGCATACAGAACGACTGTGACAACGACACGCTGCTCGTAAAGGTTCACCCCTCTGGACCAACATGCCATGAAGGCACCGACACCTGCTGGGGAGAGAGCAACGAGGCAAACCCGCTGCTTTTCCTTACAGAGCTTCAAGACTTTATAAACAAACGCCATGAAGAGATGCCTGAAGGCTCTTACACCACAAGCCTGTTCCGTGACGGACTGAACCGCATGGCACAGAAGGTGGGCGAAGAGGCGCTCGAAGCCGTCATTGAAGCCACCAACGGCACCAACGACCGTCTCATCTACGAGGCATCCGACATGTTCTACCACCTCATAGTGTTGCTCACCAGCAAGGGCCTTCGCATTGAGGACATTGCAAAAGAGCTACAGGTGCGCCACGACCCCAACTGGCACAAGCATTAATGGGCAGCTTAAACAACACTTCATTTTTATAACAACGCATAGCATAATGTTGATAGACTATCAGAACGTAAATATCTACCAAGGTGAGGAACTGATCCTTAAAGATGTCAATTTCGACATCGATGAGGGACAGTTTGTCTACATCATAGGAAAAGTGGGGTCAGGAAAGAGTTCTCTGCTCAAGACCCTCTACTGTGAGCTGGACCTCTATCCCGACGAGGTGGGAAAGGCAGAGGTGCTCGGACGCAACCTCGTCTCCATAAAGCGTAAGCACATTCCTGCGCTGAGACGAGAGATGGGCATCATCTTCCAGGATTTCCAGTTGCTCCACGACCGCAACATATACCGCAACCTCCAGTTCGTGCTCAAGTCGACAGGATGGAAGCAGAAAGAAGACATAAACAAGCGCATTGACGAGGTGCTTGACAAGGTGGGGCTTCTTGACAAGAAAGACAAGCGCCCACACGAACTCTCCGGTGGCGAGCAACAACGTGTGGCCATTGCCCGCGCGCTGCTCAACGAGCCGAAGGTGATAATTGCTGATGAGCCGACAGGAAACCTCGACCCCGAAACGGCATGCGCCATCGTGAGCCTGCTGCACGACATCACAGCCCAAGGCACGTCTGTCATCATGTCAACACATAACCTGCCAATGCTTGACAAATATCCAGGCATCGTGTTCAAGTGCGAACACGGAGAGCTTGTGAAAGAAGAAAAGGCAAGCACGAAAGACGAAAAGGCTACCCAAGACGGAAGGGCTGACCAAGACGGAAGGGCTACCCAAGAAGGAAGGGCTACCCAAGAAGGAAAGGCTACCCAAGACGGAAAGGCTGACCAGGACGGAAAGGCAGGTCAAGAGAACGATAAACATTAAGTAAACGTAAACATAAAGACAAACACAACGATATGAAAGTAATGAAATTTGGAGGCACCTCTGTAGGTTCACCCGACCGCATGAAGAACGTAGCCTCGCTGATTACAGAATCGGGCGACCCCACCTTCGTGGTGCTTTCTGCCATGTCAGGAACGACCAACTCGCTCATTGAGATTTCAAACTATCTCTACAAGAAGAACCCCGACGGAGCCAATGAGGTAATCAACAAGTTGGAAAAGAAATATATGCAGCATGTGGAAGAGCTCTATTCCACAGACGAATATAAAGAAAAGACTCGCGAATTTCTGAGAGAAGAGTTCAAGTACATGCGTTCCTTCACCAAAGACATCTTCACCAGCTTCGAGGAGAAGAGCATCGTGGCACAGGGCGAGATCATGAGCACGAACATGGTGCTCAACTACCTTCAGGAACAAGGCATCAAGGCCACACTTCTCTCGGCTTTCGACTTCATGCGCACCGACAAGAACGCTGAGCCCGACGCACAATATATAAAAGAAAAGCTCACAGCCATCATGACCGAGAACGAGGGCTACCAGATCTACATCACACAGGGCTTCATCTGCCTCAACGCTTATGGCGAGATAGACAACTTGCAGCGTGGCGGCAGCGATTTCACAGCTTCGCTCATCGGCGTGGCTCTCGGTGCTGAGGAAATTCAGATCTGGACCGACATCGACGGCATGCACAACAACGACCCGCGCATCGTTGACGAGACAGAAGCCATACGCCAACTCAACTTTGAGGAGGCTGCTGAACTGGCCTATTTCGGTGCCAAGATCCTGCACCCCACCTGTGTGCAGCCTGCCAAGTATGCCGGAATCCCCGTGCGTCTGAAGAACACCATGGATCCTGCCGCCGACGGCACCATCATCGACAACGGGCTCATAAAAGGCAAGATCAAGGCGGTAGCTGCCAAGGACAACATCACAGCCATAAAGATCAAGTCGAGCCGCATGCTTCTGGCAACAGGGTTCCTACGCAAGGTGTTCGAAATTTTCGAGACCTACCAGACACCCATCGACATGGTTGCCACAAGCGAGGTCGGCGTGTCCATGAGCATTGACAACGTGAAGCACCTTAACGACATCGTGGACGAGCTTAAGAAGTATGGCACCGTGACCGTCGACTCAGACATGTGCATCGTGTGTGTTGTGGGCGATCTCGACTGGAGCAACCTCGGCTTCGAAACGCTTGTGCTCGATGCTATGAAGGACATTCCTGTACGCATGATCTCTTATGGCGGTTCCAACTACAACATCTCGTTCCTCATAAAGGAATCAGACAAGAAGCGTGCGCTTCAGAACCTGAGCGACCGTCTCTTCAAATAGACCAAAACGCCAAATGGGTCCAACCCCGTCCGCCATCGACACGGGGTTGGCCATCGGCTTTTTTATGGGCAACAGCTTGTGAGCTCCACCCGTCAAATCAAAGTAAAGAAAACAGAGGAAAAAGTAATATTTTTTACAACATCACTTATGAAAGGAACATTTCCCATTGACCGCTTTAAGAACATACGCACCCCATTCTACTATTACGACACAGCGTTGCTTCAGCAAACGCTCGATGTCATAAAGGCTGAGACAGCCCGACACAAGGGATATAAGGTACACTACGCCGTGAAGGCGAACACCAATCCCAAGATTCTTGACATCATCAACAAGGCAGGGCTGGGAGCCGACTGTGTGAGCGGTGGTGAGATTGAAGCAGCCATAAAAGCAGGCTTCCCCACTAACGAGATAGTGTATGCTGGCGTTGGAAAGAGCGATTGGGAAATAAACCTTGGCCTCGACGCCAACATTTTCTGCTTCAACGTGGAGAGCGTTGCAGAGCTGGAGGTCATCAACGAGCTGGCTGAAGCCAAAGGCAAGACAGCATGTGTGGCCTTCAGAGTGAACCCCAACGTGGGAGCCCACACACACGCCAACATCACTACCGGCCTGGCAGAAAACAAGTTTGGCATTTCTCTCGAAGACCTGTTGCCAACGATAGAAAAAGCGTCGGCCATGAAGAACGTGTCGTTCATCGGACTACACTTTCACATCGGCTCGCAGATTCTTGACATGGGCGACTTTGAAGCTCTCTGCGCCAAGATCAACGAGATTCAAGATTCTCTTGATGCCAAAGGCATTGTGGTGGAAAACATCAACGTGGGCGGCGGTCTGGGCATCAGCTACGACGACCCTAACGGCGAGCCGATTCCCAACTTCAAGGCCTATTTTGACACCTATGCCCAAAACCTGAAGCTTCGCGAGCACCAGACGCTCCACTTTGAGCTTGGACGGGCCGTTGTGGGACAATGTGGCTCACTCATCACCAAGACGCTCTACATCAAGCAAGGCACCCACAAACAGTTTGCCATCGTCGATGCCGGCATGACAGACCTCATACGCCCTGCCCTCTACCAGGCTTATCACAAGATAGAAAACCTAAGCAGTAACGAACCCGTCGAAACTTACGACGTGGTGGGACCCATCTGCGAGTCGAGCGATGTGTTCGCCAAAGGCATCGAGATAAACCGTTGCCACCGTGGCGACATCATTGCCCTACGCTCGGCAGGTGCCTACGGAGAAATTATGGCGAGCCAGTATAACTGTCGCCAGCTTCCCAAAGGATATGTAACAACAGATTTATGATTATAGACAATTTCACGATAATTCTCTCATGCGCCATCATCGTTGTGGCGCTGTTGACATCGGTGTTGACCAATCCTTTCTTCCGCAAGTTTTGCGAGAGAGAGATGGGCAACACCGATGTTGCCGATAATGACGGTAACGAAAAAGAGACCGCTGGCGACAAGCCAAAGGTGTCGGTTGTGATCATCTCAAACGGCACGGCCGAGCAGATGGACCAGCATCTGCCTGTGCTCCTGACCCAAGACTACGCCCCTGGCTATGAGGTGGTTGTGGTGGCGGTCAAGGGCGACTCCGCAACCGAAGATGTGCTCAAGCGCTACGCTTCAAACCCACATCTCTACACCACGTTTGTGCCAGGCAGATCGCTCTTCATGAGCCGTGCCAAACTGGCACTCACCATCGGCGTGAAGGCGGCCCACAACGAGTGGGTGCTCGTGGCCGACTCGCGCCATGTGCCTCAATCGGACGAGTGGATAAAGACCATGGCAACCCATTGTGACGACAGCACCGACATGATAATGGGCTACACAGGCTACGACGACGCCACAACATCCTACAGACGCTTCGAGCGTCTGCGCGAGCAGACCTATTTCTTGCGCCGTGCTTTCCGCAACGAGGCCCTCTGCACCAAAGGCGCCAACCTCATGTTCCGCAAGAGCCGGTTCATACAGGGCGACGGCTACCGTGGAAACCTTCAATACATACAAGGCGAGTACGATTTCCTCATCAACAAATATGGCGCTCAGGCCGCCACAGCTGTAGAGATCCGTCCCGACGCATGGCTCATTGAAGACGAGCCGTCGCTGACGACATGGCGCAACGAGCATATCAGTTTCATCAACTACCGTTCTTGCCTCAACGGCATCGCCTCGCACCGCGCTTTACACATTGCCGACACCTTGGCCCTGCACCTTACCCTCCTTGCCTGCATAGCCCTCATCGGTCTCGCCACGCTATGGCACAACTGGATTGTGCTTGGCTCTGCTGCCGCAGCTCTAATCCTCACCTTTGTGCTGCGCGCCGTGCTTGCAGGCAAAGTGATCAGACGCTTCAACGCCGACATCAGCGCATGGAAAGCTCCGTTCATGGAGCTGAGATGTTTCTGGACAGGATTGTTCTACAGCGTGATGTATCTCATGGCCGACAAGCACGGGTTCACAAGCCACAAGCTCTGAGGCCCAGCCCTTAAAAAAAAGACAGTAAAAAAAAAGAAATAGCGAACAGCTATGAACATAAGCATTGTTTTCACATCTCAGGCAAAAAAGGCGCAACCTTATGTTGCCCTGGCACAACAGTTGCGTGAACAAGTGGCGACCCTCGACAGCTCCTTTGTCGTGGCCTCGTCACCCGACATCGTTCATGTGTTCGGAGGCTTTGACAAAGCCACACAAGCGCTCTTGGCAAAATATCGCGACATGCGCATACCAACCGTGCTGACCGCATGCGACGCCCTCGCCGCCTATACCGCCGGCAAGCAGACAATAGACCGCAGCCAGCTGTCACGCTCGCGCCGCAAGCTCCTCATGCTTGCCACAGCCGTTCACGCCGTGGGCAACGAAGAGGGAGCGGCCTTGGCCGCGACAGCACCCAAAGCCGACGTGTCGGTCGTTGCCAACCCTGTGGTCACGACAACCGTCAGCGCCAAAACCATGACGGCAAGCTTCATGCAGCTCTATCAGGAAGCAATAGAGAAGCACGAACAAACGGTCAACAGCGAGATTCTGAAGACCATAACCTCTGCCACACAAGCTTATGTGAAAAGCAACAAGGACAAGGGACAAACAGCCATGGTCATAAGTGGCGGAAGCGGCGACGGCATGAAGGAGATAAAAAAGGTGTGCGCCCACTTGCTTTACGCACGCTACCTCAACAACCGCGGCCTGCTCACCTCGCAACGGCAGGAAGAGCTGGCACAGGTGCTCATCAGCACCACCTACGACGAAGATTGTCTGGCCTACCTGCTTCCGCGCATGAGGCTCAAGACGTTTACCGCCCAGCTGCTGAACCTGTTGCAGGAGAGGCAGCTCCTTAGCGAGGGGTTCATGCCCATCGTCATGGCACGCCACCCCTTGAAGATAAAAAATGTATAACCGACTTTAATAAGAAACGGATGTTTATAAAACACAGCAACAACTCAACAACCGATAACACAAGAAACACGAAAGAACAGATAAACGACCTAAGCACACGGGCACCAATGGTCAGCATCGCCGACGGAGATCCCGCGTCACCCAAAACGACAGAAAACATGTTTAACGATAAAACACCTATTGACATGGAAGAAAAAAACGATGTTAAGTATCTGCGTCTGCTGTCACAGTCGTTCCCCACGGTAGCGGCAGCAAGCACGGAGATCATCAACCTTCAGGCCATTCTCAACCTGCCCAAAGGCACCGAGCATTTTCTTGCCGACATTCATGGCGAGCACGAGGCGTTCCGTCATGTGCTCAAGAACGCATCTGGCAACATCAGACGTAAGGTAAACGACCTCTTCGGCAACACGTTGCGCGAATCGGAACAACGCGAGCTGTGCACACTCATCTATTATCCCGACGAGAAGCTGGAGCTGGTCAAGGCATCGGAACCCGACATCAACGACTGGTACCACATCACCATCCACTATCTTGTGGCCGTCTGCCGACTGGTGTCGAGCAAATACACACGCTCGAAGGTGCGCAAGGCGCTACCCGTCGATTTCAGCTACATCATACAGGAGCTGCTTCACGAGACCACCGACGATGCCAACAAGGCAGCCTACGTCAACGGCATCATCGACACCATTATCTCTACCGGACGGGCCGACGATTTCATTATAGCGATCTGCAACGTCATACAGCAGCTCTCCATTGACCAGCTCCACATCCTCGGCGACATCTACGACCGTGGCCAGGGAGCCCACATCATCATGGACACCCTTGCCCGTTACCACCGTTGGGACATTCAATGGGGCAACCACGACGTGCTGTGGATGGGAGCGTTGGCAGGCAACAAGGCTTGCATCTGCAACGTCATTCGCCTGTCGTTGCGCTACGCCAACCTCACAACGCTCGAAGACGGCTACGGCATAAACCTCGTGCCGCTCGCCACCTTCGCCATGGAGACCTATGGCGACGACCCGTGCGATGAGTTCATGCCCAAGGTGCAAGACAGCTCACGCGTGGACCAGAAGACGCAGCGCCTCATAGCCCTCATGCACAAGGCCATAGCCATCTTGCAGTTTAAAGAGGAAGGACTGTTGTGGCAGAAGCATCCCGAATGGCACATGGAAGACCGCATGCTCTTCAACAACATCAACTATGAGAAGGGCACCATCGTGCTCGACGGCGTGGAGCACCCCTTGCGAAGCAACCACTTCCCTACCGTGAGCCCACAAAGCCCCTACACTCTTACCCCTGAGGAGCAGGAGCTTATGGACAAGCTCCACCACTCGTTCCGTGTGAGCGAGAAGCTGCACCGCCACATACGCCTGCTCCTGCAACACGGCTGCATGTTCAACATCTGCAACAACAACCTGCTGTTCCACGCCTCCATACCGCTTAACGAGGACGGCACGCTGAAAGAGGTCGAGATCATGCCGGGCAAGAGCTACAAAGGCCGCAACCTGCTCTACAACATCGGCATGCTCATACGCGCCGCCTTCCAGGACGATTCGGAGGCAGAGGAGCGACAATATGCCACCGACTATTTTCTTTACCTGTGGTGCGGCCCCGACAGCCCGCTGTTTGACAAGTCGAAGATGGCGACCTTCGAACGCTATTTCATAGAAGACAAGGCCACGCACAAGGAGCATAAAGGCAACTACTTCAAGCTGCGCGACAACGAATCGATTGTCGATTCCATTCTCGATGCCTTCGGCGTGACAGGCCCCAACCGCCACATCATCAACGGCCATGTGCCTGTTCATGTGTCTAACGGCGAGAACCCGATAAAGGCCAACGGCAAGCTTATGGTGATCGACGGCGGCTTCTCGTCGGCCTACCACAAGGAGACGGGCATTGCCGGCTACACCCTTGTCTATCACAGCCGCGGCTTCCAGCTTGTTCAGCACGAGCCGTTCACAAGTGCTGCCGACGCCATACAGAAAGGTCTCGACATCCGCAGCACCACCTATATCATTGAGATGTCGCACAGGCGCATGCTCGTTGCCGATACCGACATAGGCTCTGAGCTGAAACGCCAGATCGTCGAGCTGCAACGTCTGCTCTACGCTTTCAGACACGGCATAATAAGCGAGAACGGCGGAAGATAAGAGAGAGGGGGACAATTATCTCAAGCAAGCGTCGCCGAAGGCGGCGAATATCCATAACCGTTGGTTGAGCT
>OQVS01000007.1_pt1 | contig 99035 bp, 69 predicted proteins | sample 1691601 | NCBI WGS metagenome assembly OQVS01 (sample SAMN03418268, study PRJEB22391) | human gut metagenome | biome: human-gut; feature: organic feature; material: feces | host: Homo sapiens | place: Tanzania | collected 2013-01 | reverse complement strand
TGGAGAACAGATACACCGACTGGCAGAACTACTATCCTTATTGGACATTGAGAAACATTTGGCAGCTAAGCCGTTACGTTCCTGCTGAACGGCTCCAGACGGAGTTCCTGAATAAATGGCGGAATGCGGACAAATACGCAGGCGACCCGTTTGCACCGGCATTGTATGACTTCCCGTATGTTTTCGCCGTTGCCATGGCGGGGCAGCCGCTTGCCTGGATGGAGGCTTCGAATCTTCCTGAAGAAGCGTTTGCCCTGTCGTCCGTAGTGAAAGCCTACAAAAGTGTGATGAATGATTTTCATCAGGGCACAATCCTGCCGATAGGTGATGAACCGGACGGAAAGTCATGGACCGGATTCCAATCAATTTCTGCCGGGAACCGCACGGGATTCGTGCTTGTGCTGCGTGAAAAAAATGAAGAGGAGACATGTGCGGTCAAGACGTGGCTGACGGAAGGGCAGAAAGTCAGTTTCTCTCCCGTCACAGGTGGCGGAAAATCATTCGGAACAGTCGTGGATGAAGGCGGATCCGTGAAATTCAGCCTTCCTTCCGAGAATACCTTTGCATTGTATAAATATGAAATATTGTAAGATGAAATTTGCGAATCTGGCCGCTGCGGCCATTTTGATATGTGCGGCATCTCTTCCTCTGAATGCCGGTGACAAGGAAACCTACGGCAATCCCGACCTTATGGTCAATGTCTACGGACGTGATTTCCAGTTGTTGAACGGCAAATGGGACGCCATCATTGACCTTTACGACCAGGGACGCGGGAAAAAGGTCTGGGAGAACCGCAAGCCTGCGAAAGCAGACGAGTTTTTCGAGTATTCGTTCGACGGCGGACTCCGGCTTGACGTCCCAGGCGATTTCAATAGCCAACTCCCTCAGCTCCAATACTATGAAGGTACCGTGTGGTATGCCCGGCACTTCTCGTCCGACGGCGTTCCGTCCGGAAAGAAATTGTATCTCTATTTCGGTGCGGTGAGCTACCGATGCACGGTTTACCTCAATGGTAAGCGCATTGCATCCCATGAAGGCGGATTCACGCCGTTTCAGATAGATGTCACCGGCAATGTCGTGGCTGGGGACAATTTCCTGGTGGTCGAGACCAATAACCGCCGTAGTCCGGATGCCATTCCTGCAATGTCTTTCGACTGGTGGAATTACGGAGGAATCACGCGCGACGTGATGCTCGTTTCCGTGCCGGAGACCTATATCAAAGATTATAAAGTCCAATTGGACAAGAATGAGGCGGACAGGATCAATGCTTATGTGCGCATGTCTGACGCGGTTCCTGAAGGCTCTGCCGTTACGCTGAATATTCCGGAACTGAACGTCTCGAAGACATTGGAACTGGACAAGGACGGATTCGGGGAACTGTCCTTCCGCGTGAAGAAACTTCAGCGCTGGAGCCCGGAATCGCCCAAGCTGTATGATGTGTCCCTGACTTATGCCCCGGCCGGCGGGTCCGGCGCGGTTGATGCCGTTTCAGAGCAGATTGGTTTCAGGAACATCAATGTGGACGGAACCCGTATCCTCGTCAACGGAAAACCGACGTTCATGTGCTGCATCTCTTTCCATGAGGAGATCCCACAGCGCATGGGAAGGGCATATTCCGAGGCAGATGCCGCCATGCTCCTTTCCGAGGCCAAGGCTCTGGGCGTGAATATGGTACGGCTTGCGCATTATCCTCAGAACGAGTACATTGTCCGCATGGCCGAGAAGATGGGAATCATCCTCTGGCAGGAAATTCCGGTATGGCAGGGAATCGATTTCGAGAATGCCGCTACCATGGACAAGGCACTCCGCATGTTCTCAGAGATGCTTTACAGGGACAAAAACAGATGCGCAGTCGGCTTCTGGGGTGTCGCGAACGAAACCCGTCCGTCCCCGGCAAGAAATGCTTTCCTTCGCAGAGAATTGGCATTTGCCCGAAGCATCGATTCTACCCGACTCTATACTGCCGCTTTTGATAATGTCTATTTCAAGAAAGAGTATGGTGAGTTCAGAATTGTAGACGACTTCATAAATGACTTGGATGTGGTTTCTTTCAATAAATATATGGGTTGGTATGCGCCATGGCCTGTAGCACCTTCTGAATGCAGATGGAATGTCGCCCCGGAGAAACCTGTAATAATATCCGAATTCGGATGTGAGGCGCAGTACGGGCAGCATGGAGATGCCGAATGGGCCAGCTCCTGGAGTGAGGAGTTTCAGGCTGACCAATATAGAAAGAATATCGAGATGTTCGATAAAATCCCTAATCTTGCGGGAGTTTCTCCGTGGATATTATTTGATTTCAGGTCGCCATTCCGTTTCCATCCTGTAAATCAGGAAGGCTGGAACCGCAAAGGATTAGTTTCGGATAAGGGAATGAGAAAACAGGCGTGGTATATCATGCATGATTATTACAATGAGAAAAAACACATTTATGACAATGAGAAATAAGACACTTTCGGCAATTATTGCGCTTTCCGGACTGGCCGCTGTCGCCATGCCGGCCGACGCGCGCGTAAAAAAGGACTCAACACCACTGTATAAGGACTCTTCCGCTCCCGTCGAGGAAAGGGTCAATGATCTTCTTTCCCGTATGACTCTGGAAGAAAAGATCATGCAGCTTAACCAGTATACGCTGGGCCGCAATACCGTGGAGAACAATCTCCGTGAAATGGCGGGCGCTGTACCTGCCGAGGCGGGGTCCGTGATTTATTTCTCTGATGACGCGAACCTCAGGAATATGATGCAGAAAAGGTGCATGGAGGAGACAAGGCTGGGAATTCCGATGATTTTCGGCCATGATGTGATACATGGATACCGCACTATCGCTCCGGTACCGCTCGCACAGGCGGCCAGCTGGAATCCAGACCTTGTCAGGACAATCAGCCGGGATGCTGCAAAGGAGGCTTACTATGGCGGATTGGATTGGACATTTTCTCCTATGGTGGACATCGCCCGCGACCCTAGGTGGGGACGAGTGATGGAAGGCTACGGAGAGGACCCGTATCTTACGTCAATGTTCTGCAAGGCTGCGGTTGAGGGCTATCAGGGCGATGATTTGTCTGCGGAGGGCAGCATTGCCGCATGTCTTAAACATTTCGTGGGATATGGCGCGTCCGAGGCTGGTCGTGACTATGTTTATACTGAAATATCAGATCAGGCATTGTGGGATACTTATCTTCCATCTTTCCATGCCGGAGTTGAATCAGGTGCTGCCACGGTGATGAGTGCTTTCAACAATATCAGTGGCATACCGGCTTCTGCCAACAAATATACCATGACGGATGTCCTCAAGAAGAAATGGAACTGGGACGGAATGATCGTTTCCGACTGGGATGCGGTAATCCAGCTGACGAATCAGGGGGTGGCCAAGGATGGATACGAAGCGGCAGCATTGGCCATAAACGCCGGCATTGACATGGATATGATGGATGATCTTTACCGGAAGAATCTTGCGGGACTCATTGACAACGGTCTGGTTAGCATGGAGACGGTGGATGAGTGCGTCAGGCGGGTGCTTCGTCTGAAGTTCAGGCTCGGGCTTTTCGAGCGGCCTTATATTGACGTGCGTCCGGCGGAGGATATTTATCTGCAGCCGGAAGCTGTAGCGCATGCTGAGGAAATGGCGCAGGAGTCCATGGTGCTTCTGAAGAATGACAATGCAGTTCTGCCGTTGAAGGGTGTTGCGAAGATAGCTGTCGTTGGTCCGTTGGCTGATACGCAGAAGGAACTTATAGGAAACTGGGTGGCACGTGGCAAGCCGGCTGACGTGGTGCCTATTCTGACTGGAATGAAAGAGGAATTTGTTGATGCACAGATAGTTTACGCTCCGGGCTGCGGTTTTGAGGAAATGGATGAGGCTTCCGTAAGGGCTGCCTTGGAGGCTGCTGGAAGCGCGGATGTCGTGGTGGCTTGTCTGGGGGAAAGGACCGGATGGAGCGGGGAAAACTGCTCCAGGTCATCTATTGCATTGCCTGAAGTTCAGGAGGAGTTCTTACGCAGGATAAAGGCTGCGGGCAAACCGGTGGTCGTGCTTGTTGCAAGCGGACGTCCCGTGGATCTTTCCCGTATTGCCCCGATGTCAGATGCTCTTCTGGAAATTTGGATGCCGGGCATCACTGCAGGCAGGGCGGTTTCCGGCATTCTCAGCGGAAAATACAATCCTTCAGGTCGGCTTCCGATGACTTTCCCTTATACCACCGGACAAATTCCTATCTATTACAACCGCAGAAATCCGGCCCGAAGAGGTACTCAGGGATGGTACAAGGATATTCAGATAGAACCGATGTATGAGTTTGGTTATGGCTTAAGTTACAGTGAGTTCGAATATTCTCCGATTTCGTTGTCCGCTGACAGGGTGGCCAAGGACGGAAAGGTTACGGCTACGGTGATGGTGAAGAATACCAGCGACGTGGATGGTATGGAGACTGTCCAGTGGTATATTTGCGATCCTGTCTGCAGAATCACCCGCCCGGTGAAAGAACTGAAGCATTTCGAGAAGAGACTCGTGAAGGCAGGGGAGTCCGAGGTGTTCACATTCGAAATCGACCCGATGCGCGACCTGTCTTTCGTGGACAACGAGGGCGAACGTTTCCTTGATTGCGGAGAGTATTATATCTTTGTGAAAGATAGCAAGGAGGTATTGAATGTTGAATAAGATGTTTTCGCTTGTGGCTGCCGTTGTGTGTGCAGCAGGTGTTTCAATGTCGGTTTGCCATGCCGAGGCAGGCCCTTCCAGGGTGGAGACCAGCCTGAAGGACGGTTGGCGGTTCCATCGCGGAGAGGCTGACGGGGCTTTCATGCCGGGTTATGACGACTCGGGATGGGACAAGGTGAGCGTGCCGCATGACTGGGCCATAACAGGACCTTTCAGCATTGAAAATGACCTTCAGAATGTGCAGATAGTGCAGAATATGGAGACGAAGGCATCGCTCAAGACGGGACGAACCGGCGGTCTCCCGTATGTGGGCATCGGCTGGTACAGGACGGAGTTCAGTGTCCCAGATGGGATGACGGCGGAACTCCTGTTCGACGGCGCGATGAGCGAGGCGAGGGTTTATGTAAATGGCCATGAGGTCTGTTTCTGGCCTTACGGATACAGCCCGTTCCACTGCGACGTCACGCCATACCTGAACAAGTCAGGCTCCAATGTCCTGGCTGTCAGGCTGGAAAATCTTCCTTTTTCTTCCAGATGGTATCCTGGCGCAGGACTTTACAGGAATGTGCACCTGATATGTACTTCCTCCAAGGCTCATATTCCTGTTTGGGGGACTTTCGTTTCCACTCCTTCCGTGCATAAGGACATGGCATCGGTTTCCCTGGGAATATCATTGATATCAGATAAGGAAAACATTGACATTGAATATCATACGGATATTATTTCTCCGGAAGGAGAAAAGGTGGCTTCGAGGCGGTCGGTGGCATTGTACCACAAGGGCGACAGCCATGTACAGAAGTTCCTGGTGAAGGAGCCGAAGCTTTGGTCGCCGGAGCACCCGCACCTCTATAAGGCATTGACCCGCATCCTGGTGGACGGGGTTGTGACGGATGAATATGAGACGCGTTTCGGCATCCGTTCGATCGAGTTTATTCCGGAGAAGGGCTTTTACCTGAACGGCGAGCACCGGAAGTTCAAGGGTGTCTGCAATCATCATGACCTCGGTCCTCTCGGCGCGGCCGTGAGCGTACCGGCATTGAGGCATCAGCTGACAATGCTGAAGGACATGGGTTGCGATGCTGTGAGGACTTCGCACAATACGCCAGCTCCCGAGCTTGTAAGTCTTTGTGACGAAATGGGTCTCATGATGATGGTGGAGCCTTTCGACGAGTGGAACGATGCCAAATGCCAGAATGGTTACCACCGTTATTTCGACGAATGGGTCGAGCGTGACATGATAAGCATGCTGCACGCGTTCAGGAACTCCCCTTCCGTAATCATGTGGAGTATCGGAAATGAGGTTCCGTCGCAATGCACTGCAGATGGATACAAGACTGCGGCTTTCCTTCAGGCCATCTGTCACAGGGAGGACCCGACTAGACCGGTCACTTGCGGCATGGATCAGGTGAACTGCGTGCTTTCCAACGGTTTCGCGGCCCAGCTGGATATTCCGGGAATCAATTACCGCACTTTCCGTTACGAGGATTGCTACGAACAGCTGCCTCAGGGCCTCGTGCTGGGTTCCGAGACGGCCTCTACCGTCAGTTCCAGGGGCACTTACCATTTTCCGGTGGAGAAGGCGTTCAGCGTAAAGCATGAGGACCACCAGTCTTCCGGCTATGACATGGAGGCCTGCAACTGGTCGAATATTCCTGATGTGGATCTGGCTTTGGCCGAGGACTATCAGTGGACATTGGGACAGTTCGTATGGACAGGTTTCGATTATCTCGGAGAGCCGAGTCCTTATGATACAGACGCATGGCCAAACCACAGCTCAATGTTCGGTATCATTGACCTTGCCTCTATTCCGAAGGACCGCTACTGGCTTTACCGCAGCGTCTGGAATACGGAAAGTCCTACGCTTCACATAGTTCCGCATTGGACCTGGCCTGGTCGCGAGGGCAAGGTGACGCCGGTTTACGTCTATACTTCATGGCCAGAGGCCGAGCTGTTCGTGAATGGCGTTTCCCAGGGCCGCCGCTCAAAGTTGTCTCCATCTGCGCCTTGCGAAGGTCTTCAGGATGAGGCACTCGAGGGCCGTTACCGCCTGATGTGGAATGATGTGGTTTACCAGAAGGGTGAACTCCGCGTCGTGGCTTATGATGCCGAGGGCAATGTCGCAGCTTCGGAGTCTGTCCGCACTGCCGGCAAGCCATATGCCCTGCATCTGGAGTGCGACAGGACTTCCATCGCCCGCGATGGTGAAGATTTGGCGTATGTAACTGTAAGTGTGACAGATAAGGACGGCAACACTGTTCCGACCGATACGCGTGAGGTTTTCGCCTCAGTGTCCGGTGCCGGAGAGTTCCGCGCCATCGCCAACGGCGACCCGTGCTCTCTGGAGATGTTCCACCACCCGCACATGCACCTGTTCGCCGGAAAGCTCACAGTCATCGTGCGTTCGAAGGCCAATGCCGAAGGACCTGTTCTGCTGAAGGTCAATGCCAAAGGGCTGAAAGCGGCGGAGCTGGAACTGTAGCGTTACCCCGCAATCCGCTTTTCCGCGGTTGCGTATCGGTGAACGATGGATGACACTCCGAATCTTCAGATGATTTCAATGAGCAAAAAGAATCGCATCATTATTTTCTGTTCTCGAAATTATTTGCTATCTTTGCGCCGCATTTTGGGCCTTTTAAATAAAAGCCCGCGAAAAAGCGAAAGCTTTTGGTGCAATGGGGTCTAGTCCGGGCAGCCGGGCCAAGACTGAGTAACACATTTTTAAACAAACAAACGAAATGAAACATTTCACACTGAAAGGCCAGGTCCGTGAGGTCGGCAACAAGGCGGTCATCAAAGAGTTCCGCAAACAGGGTCTCGTTCCATGCAACGTTTATGGTGCAGGCGTAGAGAACGTACTTTTCACAGTTACAGAGAAAGACCTCAAGGGTCTTACCGACACTCCGGCTTCTTACATCGTTGACCTTGAGCTCAGCAATGGTACAAAGCTTTATGCTGTTATCCACGAGCTCCAGTTCCACCCTGTAAAGGACAACTGCCTTCACGCAGACTTCCTCGCAGTATCTGAGGACAAGCCTATCGCTATCAAGGTTCCAGTGAGAATTGAAGGTCACGCTATCGGTGTACGTGCCGGTGGTAAGTTCTACAAGCTCGTCCGCGAACTGAAAGTCAGCGCTCTCATGAAGGATCTTCCTGATGAGCTCGTCATCAACATCAACAAACTCCAGATCGGTAAGAGAATCGTTGCTGGTGACCTCAAGTACGATAACGTCAACGTTATCTCTCCTAAGGGTACAATCATCTGCACCGTTAAGTCATCACGTCAGGTTGCTGCTCACATCGAGTATGAGGAAGCTCTTGATGAACTTATGGAGGAAGGCGTACATCACGCAGCTCCGGCAGCTCACGCAGCTCCTGCTGCAGAAGCACCAGCTGAGGCCTAATTCAGTTTTATATCAGGCAGCATTGTCTGCCTGACCAATACATTCTGATGTTATGAATTATCTTGTAGTCGGTTTGGGAAATATCGGCTCAGAGTATGCAGGCACCAGACACAATGTAGGATTTATGGTATTGGATGCCTGGGCTAAGGCATCCAATATTGTTTTTCATACGGAGCGTTACGGTGATGTGGCAGAGGTTTCTTTCAAAGGGAGGACCTTTACTCTGCTCAAGCCTTCCACCTATATGAATCTCAGCGGAAATGCCGTGAGATACTGGGTTACTAAACTCAAGCTCCCGCTGGAGAACCTCATTGTAATCTGTGATGACCTGAATCTTCCTTTCGGTACTCTGAGAATGAGAAAGAAGGGGAGTGACGGAGGACATAACGGGTTGAAGAATATTCAGGAACTCATTGGTACTCAGGAATATCCGAGAATTCGTATCGGCATTGGCAATAATTTCCAGAAAGGCGGGCAGGTGAATTTCGTCATTGGAGAGATGAGTGATGAGGAGAAAAATGCCATGCCGGAAATCTGTGACCAGGTCATAAATGGTGTCAAGGCTTTTGCGACCATCGGCATTGACCGCGCCATGAATTCTTTCAACACTGCAAAGAAGAAGACTCCGGAAAGTGAAGTGTAATCAATGTTGAAATATGTGTTCTAAAGTGCTGTAAGTAAGTATATTTTCTGATTTTGTTTGGATATTAATGTTTATTTACATAAATTGCACATGGTTTTCAAGTGAAAAACTGAAACGAACATATGTTTAACAAAAAAATCTGATCAGATTATGAAAGAACTTGTTGAGAGAATCAAAGCAGAGTACGAGGAGTTCGCTGCTAATGCTGAAGCCCAGGTAGAAAAGGGTAACAAGGCTGCAGGCGCACGCGCACGTAAGGCTGCTCTTGCACTTATGAAGGACTTTAAGGAATTCAGAAAAGTTTCTGTTGAAGCCAGCAAATAAGTATACATAGTTTCGCCGAGGCGAAATGACCGGGTCATAGTCTATTAGACATTGACATCCTTTTTACTGAGGAAAGATTCTGGGAGGACGAAAACGCAAGTTTTCATCCTCCCTTATAATTTTGGTGAAATATAGCAGGATTCTGATTATCTTTGTAGATTACATGGCCGGGTATGGGGACAAGTGTTGCCGCTGGCCGTGAAAATTGAAGAAATATGATAAACCAGGAACAGATCAAAGCATTGCATGACAGAGTGGAGGCATTGACAAAATGCCTTGACATCGAGTCTAAGCGCAGGAAGGTGGCGGAACTTCAGAAACAGACTGAAGCTCCTGATTTCTGGGGAGACCCGAAGGCAGCTGAGGCGTTCATGAAGAAGATGAACGGCGTTAAGGCCTGGGTCACGGACTATGACAAGGCTGCGTCATTGACAGATGACCTGGATGTCCTGTATGAATTCGCGAAGGACAGCATGGACATGTCTGCCGAGGATGTGGTGGAGTCGGATGAGATGAAGGAACTGGATGCCGCTTACGCACAGGCTGAGCAGGCAGTGGAAGCGCTGGAACTCAAGAATATGCTTGGAGAGGAAGGCGACAGCCTCGGTGCGATATTGACAATCAACTCCGGCGCTGGCGGTACAGAGGCCAATGACTGGTCAGCCATGCTGATGCGCATGTATATGAGGTGGGGAGAGCGCAACGGCTACAAGATGACTGTCACTGAACTGCTTGAGGGAGATGAAGTCGGAATCAAGTCTGCCACGATACAGGTCGAGGGTGATTATGCCTACGGATATCTGAAAGCAGAGAACGGCGTCCACAGACTTGTGAGGATATCACCGTTCAACGCCCAGGGAAAGCGGCAGACCACATTCTCTTCCGTTTTTGTCTATCCTCTTGTGGATGATACCATCAACATTGAAATAAACCCTTCCGATCTCGAGTGGGATACCTTCCGTTCCGGCGGCCACGGCGGCCAGAACGTGAATAAGGTCGAGACGGGAGTCAGGGTTCGCCATATCCCGACTGGCATCATGGTGGAGAACACCGAGACGAGATCTCAGCAGGACAACCGCCAGAACGCATTGAGAAACCTCAAGTCGCGTCTGTATGACATTGAACTGAAGAAGCGTCAGGAAAAGCAGGCTGAACTCGAGGGCAAGAAGAAGCGCATCGAGTGGGGGTCGCAGATCCGCTCCTACGTGCTCCATCCGTACAAGATGGTGAAGGACCTCCGTACCGGACTTTCCACTGCAGATACGCAGGGAGTCCTCGACGGTGACCTCGACGGATTCATGAAGGCATACCTTATGCAGCAGGGCGGTGGCGCAGAGTCAGGCCCTGTGGAAGATATTGACTGATAACATAACAACATAACTTTAACAAACAATGGTGGAATTCAAATACGCTCCAATGTTTCAGCTCGGTGAGGACACTACCGAGTATTACCGTTTGACAGACAAATATGTCTCTCTCGGCAATTTTGAAGGTCATGACATTTTGAAGGTTGAACCTGAGGCACTTACAATGCTTGCCAATGCTGCCTTCCGTGATGTGAACTTCCTTCTCCGTCCGGCACACAATGAGCAGGTTGCCAAGATTCTGAATGATCCTGAGGCTTCTTCAAACGACAAGTACGTTGCCCTCAGATTCTTGCGCAATGCTGAGGTTGCTGCGAAGGGTCAGCTCCCGTTCTGCCAGGATACTGGTACTGCCATTATCCATGGTGAGAAAGGTCAGCAGGTCTGGACCGGTTTCGATGATGCAGAGGCTCTTTCCAAGGGTGTCTTCAAGACTTACACCGAAGAGAATCTCCGCTACAGCCAGAATGCTCCTCTTACAATGTACAAGGAAGTCAACACTAAGTGCAACCTTCCTGCACAGATCGACATTGAGGCGGAAGAAGGTATGGAATACAAGTTCCTCTGCGTCGTGAAGGGTGGCGGTTCAGCCAACAAGACATACCTTTATCAGATGACAAAGGCTGTCCTGAATCCGGCTACACTCGTTCCTTTCCTTGTTGAAAAGATGAAGACTCTAGGAACAGCTGCCTGCCCTCCATATCATATCGCATTCGTAATCGGCGGTACATCAGCTGAGAAGAACCTTCTTACGGTGAAACTTGCATCTACACATTACTATGATGCTCTTCCTACTACAGGTGACGAGACAGGACGTGCATTCCGTGATGTTGAACTTGAGAAACAGGTTCTCGAAGAAGCTTACAAGATCGGTCTTGGCGCCCAGTTCGGAGGAAAATACTTCGCTCACGACATCCGTATCATAAGGCTTCCGCGTCATGGTGCAAGCTGCCCTATCGGTCTCGGCGTAAGCTGCTCTGCTGACCGTAACATCAAGGCGAAGATCAACAAGGACGGTATCTGGATTGAGAAGCTTGACGACAATCCTGGACGTCTCATCCCTCAGGAACTCCGTGAGGCAGGTGAGGGCGACGCAGTGAAGATTAACCTCGACCTCCCTATGTCAGAGGTTCTCAAGGAACTTACAAAGTACCCTGTTTCTACACGTCTGAGCCTTAACGGAACTATCATTGTTGCCAGGGACATCGCACATGCCCGTCTCAAAGAGCGCATCGACAATGGCGAGGACCTTCCACAGTATTTCAAGGATCATCCGGTATTCTACGCCGGTCCTGCCAAGACTCCTGAAGGAATGCCTTGCGGTTCTATGGGACCTACCACAGCTAACCGTATGGACCCTTACGTCGACCTCTTCCAGTCACACGGCGGCAGCATGGTCATGATTGCTAAAGGTAATCGTACACAGCAAGTTACAGACGCCTGCAAGAAGCACGGTGGATTCTATCTCGGTTCTATCGGCGGACCTGCGGCAGTCCTCTCATACGAGAGCATCAAGTCCATCGAGTGCGTCGAGTATCCTGACCTCGGAATGGAGGCCATCTGGAAGATCCGCGTAGAGAACTTCCCTGCATTCATCCTCGTTGATGACAAGGGAAATGACTTCTTCAAGCAGTACGGAATCTAATCTTGGATGACAAATCTGGCTGGCCGGGATCCCAAGTTCCGGTCAGCCTTTTTCGTCCCGAATCAAGTCGAAATCTATGTTAAAGGACATCAAGGCCGTCGTTTTTGACGCCGACGACACCCTGTGGAGCAATGAACCGCTTTTCCGTGCGGAGGAAAGGCACTTTTTCGAGACAATGTCGGACTATGGCACCCTCGAATGGCTGAACGCCGAGCTCTACAAGACGGAAGTCGCGAATATGGAAGAGCTTGGCTACGGCGCCAAAGCGTTCATAATATCAATGATAGAGACCGCAGTGCGTATAAGCGGCGGCAAGGTCAATGCTGACCGCATTTCGTCCCTCGTCGAAAGCGGAAGGTCGATACTGCGCAATCCAGCGACACCGCTCCCCGGAGTCGAAGAGACTTTGTCAATGATAAAGAACTCCGGAAAGTATGAAATGGCCCTGCTCACCAAGGGTGAACTTCTGGACCAGAACCACAAGATTGACCGTTCCGGGCTTAGGCATTATTTTGACGTGGTGGATGTGGTGGATGAGAAGATGCCTGAGGTCTATGCGGAACTTTGTGAACGGCTGAGAATCAGGCCGGAACAGATGCTGATGGTCGGCAATTCCTTCAAGTCTGACATTGACCCTGTAATTAAAATCGGCGGTACCGGTGTCTATATTCCTTCCGATGAGACCTGGCAGCATGAGCTGATAGAGGAATATGAGCATCCCGGTCTGATACGTGCGTCGAGGTTTTCGGATCTGAAGGAGATACTGGGAGTGTAGTCTCGCGTTTTTGTACTATTTTTGCGTAAAATTACATTGACATGGAACTGAAAAAAAATAAACTGTATCCGATGACTTTCAAGCCGTTGGCAGAGAAAGCGGAATGGGGCGGCAGCATTTTCATCGGAAAAATGGGAAAATCATATACGGAGAAAGTTGAGGCTGACGATGCTGAAGGCAAGGGCGGCAAGAAAAAATACGTCGAAAAGGCATTGACAATGTCCGACAAGCTTGGCGAAAGCTGGGAGTTGGCGGATATGGGCTTCCGCGATTCGGAGGTTGCGGACGGATGGCTCTCAGGCAGCACCATCAGCGAAATCCTCGAGACCTATCTGGAGGACCTTGTCGGCGAGACCGCATATTCATATTTCGGCCGTCAGTTCCCGTTGATGGTCAAGATGTTGGATGTGCATGGACGTACCCCTCTTATGGTCTGCCCGGATGACGAGGTGGCCGGCCAGAGGTATGATACTCTCGGAAAACTCAAGCTCTGGTATGTCATGGATGCGGAGCCGGGTGCAAAGCTTTACATGGGCTTCAAGAATGACATTTCGGCTACGGAACTGTATAACCGCTGCCATGACGGATCACTCGAGGAGGTGCTCAATGTCATTGTCCCTCACAAGGGTGACGCTTTCCTGATGACTCCGGGCCTGGTTCATGCCGCTTCCGGCGGGATTGTTCTCGCAGAAATCGCCGAGTCTTCCGACCTCGATTTCAAGATTTACAATTGGGGGGATTCTGTCAATGCCGAGAGCGCATCGTTCACTGCTGATGAGTCCGGCATCGGAAGAAATTCCGGAAAAACGTCCCGCAGAAGCCTCATGAATGATTCTTCCATCAACGGTGTTGAGGAACTGTCGCTCGAAGCTGCGTTTGATTTCCTGAATATGTCCAAGTATGACAATTCATTGACAATCAGCGCTTCCGGAGATTCCAAGGCCGGTCCTGCTCATGACCCTTCCGTGAAATCAATCGCTGCGGAGGATGCCAATGCCGGCAAGGTGACTGACAAGATTGTCGAGCGCAGGGAATTCTCCGTCACCAAGATTGACCTGAAGGATGCGATCCATATCAATACCGGCACGACCGACGCTTTTGTCGTCTATGTTTGCGTGAGCGGCTCGGCTTCGCTCCAGATTCAGAAAGAAGATGCCGGCATAGAGAGGTACGAGGTCAATGAAGGTGGTCTTGTCCTTGTTCCGGCTGAGGTGACTGACTTTTTCCTTGTCCCTCAGGACCGCAATACCGTACTTCTCGAGGCTACTGTCGAGCCTCACGAGGATGTGGACCAGTATATTGATCCTGATGTGGAGGCCACACTTCCTTCAGAGGAAGAGCCCGGAAAACTCTCTGTCGAGGAGTTCCTCAGACGCAATCCCGGTCGTATGAACTAGAAATCCGTTCTGATTATGGCTGAAGAAGTTCGTATAGACAAATATCTTTGGGCCATCCGTGCGTTCAAGACGCGCAGTGAGGCCGCGGATGCCTGCAAGGGCAATAGGGTAAAGGTCAATGATGCTGATGCGAAGCCGTCCAGGACTGTCAAGATCGGGGACAGGATAGAAGTCCGCAAGGCGGCTGTCCATTACTCGTGGCGTGTCATAGGATTGATAGAGAATCGTGTGGGGGCCCAGCTGGTTCCGCAGTATGCCGAGAATCTGACTCCACAGTCGGAACTGGACAAACTGAAGGCTCCGGTCGAGACGTTTTTTGTCAAGCGTGACCGTGGTGCCGGCCGTCCGACCAAAAAGGACAGGAGAACCATCGAAGAGATGTGGGACGGAATTGATTTCAATGCCGACCTGCCTGATGATCCGCCCGGATATGATGACATGGATATAGACTGACATTGACAGCTCTATGCCAATGCCGAATGAAGTTATGTTATAACGAAAGTCCCGTGAACAGTTTGTTCTGCTCACGGGACTTTCGTTATGCCGTAAAGATTATTTTTCGTATTTCTTGGCCTGCTCTGCGATGAGGGCTGCATCATCGAAATAATTGATACGCATTGCGTTGCGAACTTCTGCCATCGTCTTGGCTGCTGTTTCGCGAGCGACCTCCGTACCCTTCTTCAGGATGTTGAAAACTTCAGGAATATCCTGCTCGAATTCATGACGGCGAGCACGGATCGGACTGAGTCTCTTGTTCAGGACATTGTTCAGGAACTTCTTGCAGGTTCCGTCTCCGATACCGCCCTTCACATACTGCTCTTTCAGTTCTTCGAGGGATGCGAACTCAGGCCAGAATTCTGCGAAGTCCTCGTTGGTGCTGAATGCGTCCATATATGTGAATACAGCGTTTCCGTCAAGGTTTCCCGGCTCGTCCTGGCTCATTCTAGGCGCACCGTTGGACATTTTCTTGACTTTCTTCCATACTGTAGCCTCGTCGTCGCTGAGGTAGATGCAGTTTCCGAGAGACTTGCTCATCTTTGCCTTACCGTCAGTTCCAGGCAATCTCATGCACACGCAGTTCTGTGGAAGAAGGATTTCCGGCTCGACCAGAACCTCACCATAAACGCTGTTGAACTTTCTTACTATCTCTCTGGTCTGCTCGATCATAGGCTCCTGGTCTTCACCTGCAGGAACGATTGTGCCCTTGAATGCGGTGATGTCAGCAGCCTGGCTGATAGGGTAGCAGAAGAATCCCACGGGCAGAGTGTTCTCGAAATCTCTCATCTGGATTTCCGCCTTTACCGTCGGATTTCTCTGGAGTCTCGATACCGTTACCAGATTCATGTAATAGAATGTGAGCTCTGTCAGCTCCGGAATCATTGACTGGATGAAGAGTGTGCATTTGGATGGGTCAATGCCGCAAGAGAGGTAGTCCAATGCTACTTCAATGATGTTCTGACGTACCTTCTCCGGATTGTCGGCATTGTCAGTAAGCGCCTGTGCGTCAGCGATGAATACGAACATCTTGTCAAAATCGCCCTCATTCTGAAGCTCGACTCTTCGTCTCAATGATCCCACGTAGTGTCCCAGATGCAGTTTTCCCGTCGGTCTGTCACCTGTCAAAATTACTTTTTCCATATAGTTTATTTTTTATTGTCAATGTTAAGGTCATGTCAAAGGCATGTCCGGTTTCCATGCCGTTTTGGTTGATGTCTATAAACTCCAAAGATAACAACTTTTTCTCAGAAAGAGAATTATATCGGGATAGTGCGTCCTGCTGTCGTTGAATGTCATATTGTTCTGCGGTTTCTGACAGATGTGTCGAGGGGAATACTTGCCATGTTGATATCTTTTCCGGAATGTACTCTAAACATTGGGAATAAATAACTAAATTTGCGGTGAAACTTAGAATGTCGTAACAATAAGTCACAATATGAGTTGGCTGTACTGAAGTTGCGGAATTTTAGGATTGTGCAGACATAATAACCTGACATGCAATGGTTTGTCCATTGTGTTCTTAAATTATCTTATACTAAGATGAAGAAAAGCATTTTAACCACTTTGGGGATATGGGCATTGTTTTGCTCATGTCAGAACGAGGCACCACGCGCCATTCCTCAGGACAAGGAAATCGAAGCTAAAATTGAAAAGCTGCTCTCCAAGATGACACTTGAGGAAAAAGTTGGACAGATGACCCAGCTTACCTCGGAAATTGTACTTGAGAAAGGAACGAACAATGTGTCGAAAAAGGGTGAGGAACTTATAAGAAAGTACAAGATAGGTTCTATTCTGAATACAATGGACGGTGTCGCCGCTACACCGGCTGAATACAGGACCTTCATAAAGCAGCTTCAAGATATTTCTATGGACGAGATGGGTATCCCATGTCTCTATGGCCTTGATCAGATTCACGGAGCTTCATATACTGCGGGAGCCGTGCTTTTCCCTCAGGAAATCGGTCTTGCCGCATCTTTCAATGATGAGCTGGCGTATAACATGGGTGTTGTAGGATCTTATGAGACCAGAGCCTGCAATGTTCCTTGGGTATTCTCTCCTACACTGGACTTGAGCCGTAACCAGTGCTGGCCGAGAGTGTGGGAAAGCTTCGGCGAAGATCCTGTTGTCCAGAGCCGTATGGGCGTGTCTCTTACCCGTGGTTACCAGGGCGAAGACCCTAATCATATTTCCCCGGAAAAAGTAGCAGCCTGCATCAAGCACTATTTTGCTTATGGTGCCACTAAATCAGGTCAGGACAGAACACCTTCAATGGTCTCCAAACGTGAGCTGAAGGAAAAATTCTTCCCTCCTTTCAGGGCTTGCATCGAGGCTGGTGCCCTTTCCCTCATGGTCAATTCTTCAAGCAATGACGGCATCCCTTTCCATACCAATAAAGAATTTCTTACCGGTTGGCTGAAGGAAGGTCTCAACTGGGACGGTATGATTGTCACAGATTGGTCTGATGCGAAGTTTGCCTTCAGCAGGGATTTCACGACACCTACATACAAAGAAGCCATCAGGCGTGTGATCGATGCCGGAGTCGATATGCTTATGGAACCATATAGTGTCGAGGCTTGTGATTATCTTGTGGAACTTGTCAATGAAAAGCAGCTTCCAATGAGCCGAATTGACGATGCGGTACGCCGTATCCTCCGTCTTAAATTCAGGCTCGGCTTGTTTGATGACCCGTATGGCACTTCATCGGACTATGCGAAGTTTGCGGATCCGGAGTTCGTGAAGTATGCCTACAATGCCGCTCTCGAAAGTGAAGTCCTGTTGAAAAATGACAACTCGCTTCTCCCTCTTTCCAAGGATGCCCGTATTCTTCTGGTCGGCCCTAACGCCAATTCTATGCGCACTTTAGGCGGCGGATGGAATTATACCTGGCAGGGCGACGCTGCTGACAATCCTGCATTTACCGGACAGTATAATACTATATATGAGGCACTTAAGACTAAATTCAAGAATGTGGACTATGTCTCTGTGCTGAATTATAAAAAGCATGCCCATTTCGAAGTTGAGGAGCGTGGTGACTATGCCAAGGCTGTCAATGCTGCCCGCAATGCTGATGTTATCGTGGCCGCAATCGGAGAGAACTCCTATTGTGAGACCGTGGGTAATATCAATGATATTTCGCTTTCTTCAAATCAGCGCGACCTTGTAAAGGAACTGGCGAAGACAGGAAAGCCTATTGTCCTCATCTTGAATGAGGGACGTCCTCGCGTCCTGAATGACATCGAACCTCTTGCAGGCGCAGTAGTAAGCGTATTGCTTCCTGGCAACTATGGCGGAGATGCTCTGGCCGCCCTACTTTGCGGTGAAGAGAATTTCAGCGGAAAACTTCCATATACATATCCGAAATATGTCAATCGTCTGAATACTTATGACTATAAGCTCTGTGAGAACAGTGCGACAGTAGAGGGCCTTTATAACTACAATGCCAATATGACCAGTCAGTGGCCTTTCGGTCATGGACTCAGCTACACAACGTTTGAATATTCAAATCTCCGTGCCGACAAGACTGATTTCAACTCGGGTGATGTCATAGAAGTGAGCGTGGATGTCAAGAACACCGGAAAAGTCAAGGGTAAAGAGTCCGTACTTCTTTACAGCTCGGACCTTTGGGCTACACTTACTCCGGATGTCCGCAGACTCCGTGACTATACGAAGGTGGAACTCCTTCCGGGAGAGACCAAGACAGTGACCTTCCGTTTGTATGCTGATGACTTGGCATATGTGGACCATTCTCTGAACTGGGTTCTCGAACCGGGCGAATTCAGACTTGCTTGCGGCACAGAAAGTATAATTGTCAATTGCGTCCGCGGCAAATAGCTGTTACGCCAGATAGCCAAAATCGGTGAAAAAAACTGGCATTTTTTGCACGGAATTTCAATTTTGGACCAAACGGTGTAAAAACAGGCCAATATTTACACCGTTTTCCATCGACATAAGTATCTGAACTTCCACCTGATACTTTACAGGGTACCTTGCCATACAGAAAGGGCTGACCGTCATCCGGCCAGCCCTTTCTGTATCTGTACTGAAACATTGACAAGTTCCAGCATATGTCGTGACATGCGTTACTTCTTGAAGAATCTGTTGTAGAGTCCGAGGAAGCCTGCGCCGTGGCGGGCCTCATCCTTGGCCATCTCGTGAACGGTGTCATGGATAGCGTCATAGTTCAGCTGCTTTGCTCTGGTAGCGATGGCAAGCTTACCCTCGCAAGCACCTCTCTCAGCCTCGATTCTCTTTTCGAGATTGGTCTTGGTATCCCAAACCACGTCACCGAGAAGCTCTGCGAACTTGGCAGCGTGCTCAGCCTCTTCGAAAGCATATCTCTTGAAGGCGTCAGCGATTTCAGGATAGCCCTCACGCTCTGCCTGGCGGCTCATTGCGAGATACATGCCGACCTCTGTGCACTCACCTGTGAAATGAGCCTCGAGACCCTCGTGAATCTCAGGATCGCAACCCTTGGCAACACCGATGACATGCTCACATGCCCAGGCCATAGGCTCCTCATCTTTGATTTCTACGAACTTATCTGATTTTGCATGACATACAGGGCACTCTGCAGGTGGGTTCTCACCTTCGTAAACATAGCCGCATACGAGACATCTGAATTTCTTTTTCATGATTCACTCCTTTTTTTATTGTTGTTTTTATTTTTCCAATCCTTTCCGTTGTACCGGAATTTCTTATTTGTAATTTTTAACAATTCTAAATTACGATACAAAGATACGAACTGGAATTTGATTTCCAAGTGTTTTTCGAAAAATTTTCATTAAAATGTTGCAAATCGTGCCGGACAATCGAAAAAAAAGTTTATCTCCCGGTGTAAGATATGGTTATCTTTGCAGTATATTATATATGACAGGCGAGATGAAATGCCTGGCAGAATGCAGCAAATAATTGTGCAACAAAAATTTAGCCAAACATGACACAGTTTCTCAGACAGGTAGCGGAACATTATCAGAAAGAAGGGGACATGAGCAGGAAATGCTTCATATTCCCGAACAGGAGGTCAATGGTGTTTTTCACCAGATGGCTCAGCAACGCGGTAAAGGAAGCCAAAGGCTCCAAGCCGGAAATCGCACCTGTCATGATGACAATGAACGATTTCTTCTACAGGGCAAGCGGCTCGGCAGTCACCGACAGGGTGAGTCTGCTTCTCGAACTGTATGACTGCTACAAGTCATTGAACAGCAAGGCTGAATCATTGGACGACTTCATCTTCTGGGGAGACGTCATCCTGAGCGACTTCGACGATACCGACAAATATCTGGCCGACGCCAAAAGCCTTTATACCAATGTTGCCGAATTCAAGGATATCCAGGATTCATACTCCTATCTGACTGATGTCCAGCTCAATGCTATCAGGCAGTTTATCAGTCATTTCCGCAAGGGAGGAAAACTTACAGTAAATCTCGGCTCGGACAATCCCAATGTCAAAGAAAAGTTCCTGATGATATGGAACCTTCTGTATCCGCTGTACGAGAAATTCAACAAGGCATTGACAGAGAAGGGATTGGCCTATGAAGGCATGGCCTACAGGGTCTTTGCGGAGAGGCTGAAGAAGGAAAGCGCGTCAGACATACTCGCTGACAAGTTCCCGGGAACGGAAAAGTTCGTATTCGTCGGGCTCAATGCCTTGAATGAATGTGAGAAACTGTCAATGAGAAAGATGCGTGACGCTTCTCTGGCTGAGTTCTGCTGGGATTACAGTTCTGACATGCTGCGCGACCCGATGAACAAGGCGTCAATGTTCATGTCCAAAAACGTCATTGAATTTCCACAAGCCTTTGACATTGATGGAGTTACCGGAATTGCACCGGCAAAGGCATCCGGGGCGGACATGCGTGCCGGAGCGGATTCGCGTGGCCCGGAAATCCGTGTCCTCAGTGTCCCGTCGGCGGTAGGGATGGCCAAGTACATTCCTGAAGTGCTGAAGGAAATCGCCGGCAAACGGACAGGGGGAGACCTCTCCAAGGTCGGACGTCTTGACATTGACGGAGCCGATACGGCAATTGTGATTCCGGACGAAGGAATGCTTGCGCCGCTTCTGAACACCATCCCGAAGGAAATTGCATCTGTCAATGTTACAATGGGTTATCCTATGTCAGGCAGTGCAGTCCATTCCCTCATGAAGGATGTCTCGGCACTTCAGCTCCACCTCAGAAGGAAGAAAGACGGATGGGCGTTCTACCATGCCCAGGTGTGGGCGGTCCTGGCATCCGGCATATTCCAGACATTGGCCGGCGAAGAAGGCAAGAAATTCACCGCGAGGATCAAGAATGACGCGAAATATTATATCCCGGAGTCGGACCTGAAAGGATTCTGGCTGGCTGACCTGATATTCAGGCCTGTCGTGACTGACCCTAAGGCGGTTTCCTCTGACCAGATACGCCAGCTGGAAGAGTACCAGCTTCAGATTCTCAGCGAAATCGGAGCCAAGATTTCCCAAATGCCGTCAATGGCATTGGAAACCCATTTCGCCAAGCAGTACTACCTCTCCATAAACCGCCTGAAAGCATTGACACTCAATATCGTGCCGATGACTTATGTGCGTCTCCTCCAGCAGCTGGTCGGCGGTGTGTCCGTGCCGTTCAAGGGCGAACCTCTGAAGGGACTTCAGATTATGGGACCTCTGGAAACACGTGCTCTGGACTTCTCGAATCTGATAATCCTGTCATGCAACGAGGGCACATTCCCGCGTCGCAGCGTCAGCTCTTCATTCATTCCGCCGGAACTCAGAAAAGGATTCGGCCTGCCTACCTATGAAAATCAGGATGCCGTCTGGGCCTACTATTTCTACAGGATGATCCAGCGTGCCGGGAATGTGTGGATGATGTATGACTCCAGGACCGAAGGCATGAAATCCGGAGAGGAAAGCCGCTACATCAAGCAGTTGACATACCAGTACAAATATCCGCTCATGCAGAAGGAAGTGCTTCGCTACAAGATAGATATCGCAGATTCGGAGAAGGAAGTGGCGAAGACGCAGGAAGATCTGGAAAGGATAAAGTCAATGACATATTCGGCCTCTTCCCTGAAGAAGTACCTGTCCTGCCCTGCCCAGTTCTATTACGCCTCAGTCAAGAAACTCCAGCCTGAGGCGGAGGTCGCAGAGTCGATGGACGGAGGCATGGTCGGTTCTGTCTTCCATGATACCATGTTCGCTCTGTATCTCGGAGGGGAAGCACTGAATCCGCAGTTCAGCATGGAAAGGGAAAATGTGGTGGCCAATGTCAGGAATCCGCTCAAGGTGATAACCAAGGACTACATCGACTGGCTGCTGGAAAACAAGGATAGCTTAATCCGTCCTAAAGTCAGGGCCCTGATACAGCAGCAGTTGAAATCAGACGAGGTCACCGGCAGGAACCTGGTCCTCGAAGATGTCATAAACCAGTATGTGATAAGGACTTTGAAGATGGACAAGTCTCTCATGAAGGGTGACGGCTTTGAAATCCTCGGACTGGAACTCGAAAGGCATTGGCAGTTTGAAGGATTCCGCTTTGTCGGCTATGTGGACAGGATGGACAGCTTCGAAGACGGCCGCGTGAGGATTGTGGACTACAAGACCGGAAAAGTCGAAGATACGGACGTCGGAATCAGTGAGTCCAACTTTGAGTCCGTCGCAGAATCCCTGTTTGCGGAAATCTCTCCGAAACGTCCGAAGATTGCGTTGCAGCTCTTTCTGTATGACATGTTTACGGAATCGGAACTGAAGGAAAGGAAAGTGGACAATGTGATTTATCCGGTGCCTAAGCTGTTCTCGGCGGACAGTATCATGAGCGCGGAGAAATGCGAACAGTTCAACATTGAAGTAAAGAAACGGCTAAAGCATGTTTTCGCGGAACTTTCGGATCCGGATGCAGGCTTCCGCAGGACAGAGGACAGAAATGTCTGCAAGTACTGTGACTTCAGGAAAATATGCGGAAGATGACATGGGTGAGTCCTGAATGCCCGGGATGCCCGGAACATGAACAAACTTATTGACAATCAGCTGAAAACGACGTTATGATAAAGATACTTAAGGCATCCGCAGGTAGCGGAAAGACATATACGCTGGCAAAGGAGTACATAAAGCTTCTGCTCGAAAGCGAAGACCCCTATGCCTACAGGCACATACTTGCGGTGACGTTCACCAACAAGGCAACCGACGAGATGAAGCAGAGGATTCTGAAGGAACTCGATATCCTCGCCTCATCGCCTGCCGAGTCACCTTATATTGATGACCTGAAAGCCGAATTGGGAAAGTCGGAATCCGTGCTTTCATCAATGTCAGGCAGGGTGCTGTGCAATATACTGAATGACTACGGGGCGTTTTCGGTCAGTACCATTGACAAATTCTTCCAGCGCACCCTGAAAGCCTTCTCGAGGGAAATCGGACAGTTCGCATCCTATCAGGTCGAACTCGACAAGGAATCCCTTGTGAAAGAGAGCGTTGACAGGATTCTGGATTCGCTTACTGAAGACAAGAAGGAACTTCTGGACTGGCTGACTGACAGCGTGAAAGACCAGCTCATGACGAAAGGAAAGTTCTCGCTTGACAGTGACCTGTACGAAACTGCCGTGGCGCTGAAGAGCGAGGAGCACAGGGCTGCCGTGGAAATGTACCATGTGGACGAAAGCGAGGTTTACTCGAAGGAGGGCCTGAAGGCATTGAAAGACGGATGCGCCAATGTCATTGACTCGTTCTCCGATAAGGTCAAGGCCGCGGCGGAGGCTGTCAATGCCGTCCTGAAAGATGCCGGGGTCGATGCTGATGATTTCAACCGCAAGTTCATGAGCCAGATCTACAAGTACATTGAACTTGAACGTGGAAAGGCGGTTCCGGTCCCTACCGATTCGTTCATGGAGAAGGCACCTTGTCCGGAAAAGTGGTTCGCGAAGGCCAAGGCCGGAAAACTGATGCCTAAGGTCGAGGGGCTGCTGGACGGGCCTCTGAATGCGTTCTGTGAACTGTTCGAAGATGAATACCGCATTTACAGGACAGCCGGAATACTTAAGCGCCAGGTCTTTGCACTGGGTCTTGCTAGAGAACTTGACGAGGCGTTCGACAATCTGGTGAAGGAGAAGAATGTCATGAGCCTGGATGATTCCAATACCATTTTGCGCGGTATCATTGACGGTAGCGACACTCCTTTCATCTATGAAAAGATAGGTGTCAGGTTCGACCACTTCCTCTTGGATGAGTTCCAGGACACGTCCGGCATCCAGTGGGACAACTTCCATCCGCTTCTTGCCGACAGTGACGCTGCCGGAAACATGAACCTCATCGTGGGTGACGTCAAGCAGAGCATCTACAGATGGAGAAACTCGGACTGGAACCTGCTGAACAGCATACTGGGCAGGCAGTTCCCTCATGCCGACGAAGACAGCCTGAAATGCAATTTCAGAAGTGTGAAGAGTGTCGTGGATTTCAACAATGACTTCTACCGTTACGCGGCCACCTGCATGGACAAGCTTACCGGAGACAATGTGGTTTCGGATATCTATTCCGACGTGAAGCAGGAAGTAAAGGCCAAGGACAAGGCCGTGGGCAATGTGGATGTGATTTTCTGTGACAAGGAAAACGGGTCCCAGATCGACGCCGTACTTGCGGAAATCGGAAGGCTCAGGGCTGCCGGAGCATCTGATTCAGAGATAGGCATATTGGTCAGGACCAACAAGATAGGTGCAGACATCGCGTCTGCTCTTCTGGAAGCCGGGATACCTGTCATATCGGACGATTCACTTACAGTCAAGTCATCTCCTGCAGTGAGACGTCTTGCGGCATTGCTCTCATATTCGAACAACCCGTCCGACAGGCTCAATTCGTTCCTGGCTGAGTCTCTCGGCATTGACCCGCCGTCTGAATATCACTCCCTCGTGGACCTTTGCGAGTATTTCATCCGGGAGATGAAGGCCGTGAGCCCGGATGCTCTTGCAGGCGAGATTCCTTATATCCAGGCGTTTATGGACACAGTGCTGGACTGGAGCCAGACAAACGGGAACTCCCTGCCCGAGTTCCTTGCGTACTGGGAAGATGCCGATCCTAAGATCAGTTCACCGGATGATGCTGATGCAGTGAGAGTTATGACGGTTCATAAATCGAAGGGCCTGTCTTTCCCGTATGTCATTTTCCCATATACCGAGACTGTGAATCTGTATAAGGCCGATGAGCACTGGTGCCGTCCTGCAGTCGAAGGAACTGAACTCGAGGAGTCTGCCAGAGGAGTCTATCGCGTGAATCTTTCGGCAGACACCGACAAGTCCCTGTTCTCGGATGATTACAGGCGGGAACGTCTGATGCAGGTCGTCGATGCCATGAATACGTACTATGTGGCGACGACCAGGGCGGAAAAAGGTATGACCATCATATCTGCGATGCCGTCTGACAAGTGTGTCAATGCTGTCGCTCCCGGACAGGATTCGGTTCCGGATTTCGACTTCGGCGACATGTCCCAGATTCTGTATTGGTATGTGCACGGATGTGATTCGGCCACAGGACGCGGTGAGGCCGCATTCTCGCCCCAGAAATATGATCTCCCGGGGGAGCGTTTCCGCGTCGGCTCCGAGTATAAGTTCTCGGGCTGCAGCAAGTTGTCCAAAGGTAGGGAAGTGGATGATTATCAGTCATTCCCGCTGAATGAGGAATCTGAGGGCGATGCCCGGATGAAGGCCCGCCTGGAATTCAGTTCCGAGGCCAATGACTTCTTTGCCCCTGATGGCGGGGTCGGCTATGCCGCATCCGGCAGGCTCCGTGGAATCGTGATGCATGATATCCTCTCGAAAGTGATTGTCCCTGAGGATCTTGAACTTGCATTGACCGAAAGTTTCGAGAGCGGAAGCATCGATGCTGAAGAAAGAGATGAGATAAGGTCAATGTTATCCGCGAGAATTGCATCTGCTCGGGAGCGCGGGTGGTTCCCGGCAGACAGGAACTGTGTCTTCAATGAGACCTCTATCATTGACATTGACGGAGAAATCTATCGTCCCGACAGGGTGGTGGTCGAAGGCGATTCCGTGACGGTTGTGGATTACAAGTTCGGAAGTCCTCATCCTTGTTATGTCAGGCAGATTTCCAGATATTCCTCCCTGTACCGGCAGATGGGCTATGCTTCCGTAAAGGCTGCACTTTGGTATGTTCCTGAGGATAGAGTTGAGGAGATATCGTAGAAATTCGTTATCTTTGTATCTTTACGGCAAAGGCAGAAACCCGCGGGTCAATGCCAGTGTGCCGGAAGGTTGAATTAACAGGAAATTAAGATGGACAATTACTACGAAGAGAATCCTATTGTGCTGGATTACAATACAGAAAGGGAAAAACTTGCCATGCCGGAGTATGGCAGGAACGTGCTTAAGATGGTGGAGGGACTGAAGGATATACAGGATAAGGCCAAGCGTACGGAGCAGGCCAAGGCCGTAGTCCGGGTTATGGAAATTCTTAATCCGCAGGTCCATCTCGAGGATAACTGGGAACATAAACTGTGGGACCATCTGTATATCATGGCCGGATACGACCTTGATGTGGATTCTCCTTATCCTGTTCCGTCTCCGGAACAGCGCAAGACCCGTCCGGAGATTATTCCTCTGAAGACGAAGCCTATCCGTGCCACCCATTACGGAAGGAATATCGAAAGTATCATCGAACTGATTGCAGGTGAGCCTGATGGCGAGCAGAAGACTGCCATGATCCGTTCGCTTGCGATGTATATGCGTCAGCAGTACCTCATCTGGAACAAAGACAGCGTTGCGGACGAGACCATTTTCAATGATATCGAGAAACTTTCTGATTTCCGCATACACGTGCCGGAGGGATTGACCTTGTCCAGGATTTCATCTGATTCGACATTCTCGAGACCGGGAATGAGCATTGACTTCGCAACTGTGCGCAAGCCGGGAAATGGTCAGCGCCGTATGTTCGGAAGAAAGGGTAATCAGAAACGATAAACAGAAATGTCTGGATTTATTGGCAAAATACGTGAGTTCTCTCAGACTCATCATGTGGTTTTGAGAAAGACGGCCGGTGTGCTGCTCGGATTGTTTACAATGCTGGCATTCATCGGTTGTGTTTCTTATCTGTTTACATGGAAACAGGACCAGAGCCTGCTTCTGGACCCTACACTCCTTTTGGACAAGGATTGTGTCGTGGCCAACCTGGGGGGCAAGCTGGGCCTGAAACTTTCAGGACTTCTGGTGGCCGACTGCTTCGGCTTGGGAGCCCTGGCTGTAGTTCTTGCATTCGGAATAATCTCGGTGAGACTTTTCTTCGGCGAAAGGAGGTTTTCCGTCCTCAAGTCAGTTCTGCTGGCATTGACAGGAGCGATGCTTCTTTCCTTCGTGCTTGCCTATATTTCAGACATCGTGGGGGCTACGATGGTTTTCGGCGGCGGTCTGGGCGGCGAATATGGCGCTCAGGCGATTTTGTGGATTGAAGGTATGGTAGGAAAGACGGTAGCCTTCTTTTTCCTGCTTGCACTTTGTGCCGCATGGGCATATTTCTCCAGCGACAAATTCTCCGCGTGGTTCCTGAAAATCGGGGACAAGGCTGACAAGAAGGAATTGAAACCGGTAAGGACTTTCAATTTCATGGAGAAGAAAAAGACGGAGACTGATGCCCGGAATCAGGAACCTGCCCCTGCCGGAACTCCTGCTGCCGAGACTGTCAATGAACCTGTCAATGAACCTGCGCCTGTCGAGAAGCCTGTCAATGAAGTTGCTGCTCCTGTCAATGAACCTGAACCGGTGAATACGGCCGCCCAGTCAGGCGGTCCCGATGATATAGACATGGAAGTGGAAGACGGCGGAGGAGAATTGTCCACGGACGTGGTGAAAGATTTGCCGCGTATCGATGTCAGGGATGAACTGCCTAAGTATCAGTTCCCTACGCTGAATATTCTGCATGACTATGCTGACAGGGTTCATAACGTTTCCTCTGAGGAGCTCAAGCGAAACAATTTCAAGATCCGCGCTACACTTCAGACCTACAAGATCGGAGTCGAGGATGTGAAGGCGGTAGTCGGACCTACAGTTACATTGTATAAGGTTTATCCGTCACAGGGCGTAAGGATCCAGTCTATCATAAATCTCGACAAGGAGATAGCCATGACATTGGGTACCAACAGGATACGTATGGTGACCCTTGTGGACTCCATCGGTATAGAAGTGCCTAACGATACGCCTTCCGTAGTGCCTCTCAAGGCGCTTCTGAACAGTGACGCCTTCAGGAACAGCAAGGCCGAACTTCCTGTAGCCATCGGATATACCATTACCAGGGAGGTGAAGGTTTTTGACCTTACGGATGCACCTCATCTTCTGGTTGCAGGTGCTACGAAGCAGGGCAAATCGGTGGGACTCAATGTCTTGATTGCATCCCTGCTGTATGCGAAGCATCCTTCTGAACTGAAGTTCGTGTTCGTTGACCCTAAGAGCGTTGAGTTCACTGCATATTCACACCTTCTTCACCATTATCTGGCCGTACTTCCGGATTCCGGAGATGCCGAGGAGGAGCGCAACAATGCCATCGTGACCAAGGCTCCTGCTGCGGAGAAGATCCTCAAGTCTCTCTGTGTGGAAATGGATGACAGATATGAACTTCTGAACAAGGCCGGTGTGAACAACGTCGTGCTTTACAACAACAAGTACCGCGACAGGAAACTTCTTCCTACAGCCGGACACCGGTATCTTCCATATCTTGTCACCATTATCGATGAGTATGCGGACCTGACAATGTCGGCCGGCGCTACCGGAGATGCCAAGAACATGGCGAGGAGCATCACGACTTCCATCATCCGACTTGCCCAGAAGGGCCGTGCGGCGGGAATCCATGTGGTCATCGCCACACAGAGACCTTCCGTGGACATCATTACCGGTGTCATCAGGGCCAACTTCCCGACACGAATCGCGTTCAGGGTCATTTCCAATACTGATTCGAAGATTATCCTCGATTCTGTCGGCGCGGAAAAGCTTGTGGGTAAGGGTGATATGCTCTACTATGCAGGTGTTTCCACCGAGAGGGTGCAGTGTGCTTTCATTGACAATGACGAGGTCAATGCCATTGCGCGTTTCATCGGAGACGAGCAGGGTTACCAGAAAAGCTACAATACCCCATATTATCTTCCTGAGCCGGAAGAGAAGACAGAAGGAAGTGCGGGTTCTCTCAATGTCAATGAGATGGACGAGTATTTCGAGGAGGCTGCTCGTCTGGTCGTTTCAAGCCAGAAGGGTTCCACTTCGGATATCCAGCGCCGTATCGGCATGGGTTATGCAAGAGCGGGAAGAGTTATGGACCAGCTGGAGGCAGCCGGAATTGTCGGCCCTCAGGAAGGTTCCAAGCCACGTCAGGTTCTGATAGGAGACCTTGATGAACTTGATTTGCGCTTGAAGGAACTGCGTGTGTAATCTTCTATACTGAATCGGAATGACGGCATTCAAGAATATCATCTGTTGTCTCGCGGCAACATTGACCTTTATATCTGTATCTGCGCAGTCTGTGCAGGACAGGTTCGTATCTGCGGCGAAGAATCATTGCGTCGAGTTTTCATATTCCTTCGTCATGCATGCGTCCGCGCCGGTTTCCGGAAACGGGACGGCAAAGGTGCAGGGGGAGTGTTTCTCTGTCGATGGCAACGGGATGAAGATTATGTGTGACGGAAGGACCCGCTGGATTGTGGATGAGAAGGCGCGCGAGGTCATCGTGGAATCCGTGACCGGGGATGAGGAATCTCTCATGGTGGATCCTGCATTGATAGTCAAGGACTTGAATGCTCATTTCAAGACTGTTTCCAGTACTTCGGTCACAGAAAAGGGACAACAACTTGTCAAAGTCCAGTTCTCTCCGCGTTCTTCCGCGGCAGGCATTTCTTCCATGACGATATGGTTTTCCGACAAGAATCATAGCAGTCCTGTCATAGCGAAGGCCTCACTGAAAATGAAAGACGGTACAGTGACCGATTTCACTGTACCGTCAATGTCTTTTAAGCCTCTGGCAAGCCTCTCCCAGTATGTGTTCCCGACATCGGGACTGGATTCGTCCTGGGTGGTAACCGAGTTGTAATCTGCCGAGTGCTTCCGTGAATTATTTTACCAGGCTGAAGTTGTCCGAAGCCCACTCGTGCATATTTCCTTCGTCATCCGAATAGATCAGGTAGCCGGCGATGTCGTCGGGGTTTGCCTCGATGAACTCCCTGGCCTTGTCCGTACCGATTACCATGCAGTATGTCGCATATGCGTCGGCATCTGTTGCATTCTTTGCTACTATAGTGGCACTCAGGAGGTTATGCATGACGGGATATCCTGTACGCGGGTCTATCGTGTGCGCATATTTCTTGCCGTCCTTCGTGTAGAATTTGCGGTAGTTGCCGGATGTGACTATTCCGCATGGAGCTCCGTCTGACTGCCAGACACCGTCTATGTCCGCTCCCGGATTGTTGTTTCCGTCGAATGGCCTGTCCACGCCGACTTTCCAGGGCTTGCCGTCCGGATTTACGCCGTCACAATAGATTTCCCCTATATCCACCAGCATGTCTTTGACACCGAGATTGTAAAGGTATCCGGCTACGACATCGCAGCTGTATCCCTGTGCAATGGCATTGAAATTAAGCTTGGCAGGTACTGGTTCCGCTTCGGCGGCTTTTACACTGTCATTGAGAACGGAAGTTGATGAAACCAGTCCGTCAGGTCCTGCGGCTTCGCGTATGTTGCGGACCAGCCTGTCCATTCCGCAGTGGCCCAAAACGGCATTGACCTTGTCCGCTGAAGGCAGCGAATCGCGTGTGAAACCGAATCCCCACACGTCGAAAATCGGGGCGGATGAGCAGTCGAGCGCGCCGCCGGTCTCCTCGAAATAATCGTATGCGCGGGCGCAGACATCCTCGAACAAGTCATTGACAGGAACCTTTTTGCCGGCATTGAACCTGCTCAGGACTGAGCCTTTGTTGTAGCCCGAAAGGGTAGTGTCAATGTCATTGAGGATGGAGTCGATGGCAGTCTTTATGGCCTCCGGCCTCATCTTGATCATGCCTTCAGTGCCGTTCATGTTCAGTTTTATGCTGTATGTGCCGCCTTGCGCATATCCTTGAATGACAATGTATCTGTCATGCCGGCCGCAAGAAAAAGTGAGCATTGCTGATAAAATCAATGCTACGGTAGATTGCAGTAACTTTTTATTCGATTTCATTTGTTTTTATCTTTTCTGCCGGATTGTCTTTTTCGGCAAAGTATTTGTACAAATGTACGCGTTTTTCAAGATAAAATGCGATATTTGCATAATACAGTTAATGAAAATGAATTATAAGAAGTTTGTAATCATGGCCGCAGCTGTTTTGGCGGCTGTTTCTTTGCCATCATGCAAGAAGGATAAAGATGCTACCACATCATATGAAGAGTTTTCCGGTACTTTGAAATTTACCGTTCCGTCATTTGTCGGCAAGGGGGAGACTTTGAAAGTAGTTCCTCGCGGGCTTGAGAAGGAGAGTGTCAATGTCGGTTATTACTGGACAGCATCTCCGCTGTATGAGAAGAAAGATACTACCAAGGCACAGGAAGATCCTGCAACTGTTACAGGAGCGTATGACTTGAAAATCAAGGATACCCTTTGTACTGTTACACTTACATGCAATGCGTTTGCAAAGGGATATTATTCGAAGACATATTCTTCATACATCACTATTGTGGATCCGGCATTCGGACAGTCATTGACGAAAGACGGGGTAAGTGAGGAAGATTTGAATATTACAGATGCCCGTGACGGCAAGAAATATTATTATCGCAAGATAGGAAACCGCGACTGGTTTCTGAGAAATCTGGCGTATGAGGAGAAGGGAGAGTCATTCCTGGGATGTCCAGTGATGGATGACGTGATAGGCCGTTATTATACATGGAATGATGCACAGACGGTCTGTCCTTCAGGCTGGAGAGTCCCTTCAGATTCTGACTGGCTTGACCTGGCGGCTGCAGGCGGATACGCGGGCGAGAAGGCCGATGAAAGCTATATCGGAATCGCCGGAGCGCTTATGGTCGATGCCTATTTCAATTCTGAGAAGATGTGGGAGTACTGGCCGGCAGTGAAGATTACAAACAAGACAGGTTTCTGCGCCATCCCTTCCGGTTATGGAAATCTTGCTTCCGAGAATGTGTTCACAGGCGGAATGGAATATGCAGTTTATTGGAGCTCAGAATCATATGATGATTTTGGAGTCTATAGGATGATAAATATGAATAAACCTGACTTCATGCGTGAAGGCATAAACAAGGACAATTTCCTTGCTTCAGTGCGTTGCGTCAGGGATGCCGAGTAATAACAACTAAAATTTTATTTGCCATGAAGAAAGGATTTTTTTCTATCGTTGTTGTGGCCGTAGTCGCTTTGGGACTTTTCGGCTGGTTCAAGTCAAATTATAACGGCATGGTCGAGGGAGAAGAGGATGTGAAGGCTGCATGGTCTCAGGTTGAAAATGTGTATCAGCGCCGTTCTGACCTTATTCCTAACCTTGTTGCAACCGTAAAAGGTTATGCTGAGCATGAAAGCGGTACGCTTGAGGCTGTCGTAGAGGCAAGGGCAAAAGCAACCCAGGTTACTGTGGATCCTGACAAACTTACAGAGGAGAGCATCGCAAAGTTCCAGTCTGCCCAGGGCGAACTCGGAAGTGCGGTAGGACGTCTTCTCATGTCAGTGGAGGCTTATCCTGACCTCAAGGCAAATCAGAATTTCCTTGAACTTCAGGCTCAGCTTGAGGGTACTGAGAACAGGATTACCACAGAGCGCATGAAATACAATGAGTCAGCGCAGTCATACAACACTATGATCAGACGTTTCCCTCAGAACATCATAGCGTCTATCTTCAGTTTCAACGCCAAGGGTTATTTCAAGGCTTCTGAAGGTGCTGAGAATGCTCCTAAAGTTGAATTCTAGTCCGTATTCATATGAATATCAGACGATTTTCTATAGTTGCACTGCTGCTGACCGTTCTTTCGGCAGCAGCAGTTGCTGTTCCGTCCCGTCCGAATCCGCCGAAACTTGTCAATGACCTCGCGGCGATTTTTTCCGAGAAGCAGGTCAATGAACTTGAGCAGAAGCTGGAGACGTTCAGTGATACTACTTCCAACCAGATTGCTGTCATCACCGTTGCTGATCTGGAAGGATATGCGCCTGCTGAATATGCCACCAAGATCGGTATTGAATGGGGCATAGGTTCCAAGGATTTCAATAACGGTATCGTAATTCTCGTGAAGCCCAAGACTCCTGACGCACGTGGAGAGGTTTCCATACAGATAGGTTACGGACTCGAGGGTGCAATACCTGACGCATATTGCAAGCGTATCATTGAAAATGACGTCATTCCTCATTTCCGCGAGAATGATTACTACGGCGGCGTCGCTCAGGCAGTTGATGTCCTGATGGCTTTGGCCAGCGGTGAGATTACTTACGTTAAGGGTGCAGAAGGGGAGGACGAGGAAGGTTATGGCGCATTGCTGATAATGGCGGTGATTTTCCTCTTTATATGGCTTTGGGCCAGATGCAGTATGAAAAAGAGCGGCAAAAATAACAATCACCACAGGGGCGGCGGCTCAGGTTCCGGAGGAGGTTATTACCATTCTTCAGGTTCAAGCAGGTCCAGCAGCAGTTCTTCCAGCGGCAGTTCCTTTGATTACGGTGGAGGCTCATTCGGTGGAGGCGGAGCTTCAGGAAGCTGGTAACAGATATTTGTAAAAGAATTCGCACCGGGCGCATTGGATTATTCCTCTGCGCCCGGTGCGTTTTTAATCACTTGATAGCTTGCGAAACTTGAATATCTTATTTGTAGAACAAATCTCTTGCAGGCAGTTTCGCCGAATACTTTTCACGTAGAGTGCGGAACAGTCCCGCTGTATATCTAGTGAAGCCCGGACCTTTCCAAGTGCTTGTGTTCGTGACCATTATCCAGCATTCCCCGTCAGGATAATACTTTACGAGCGCGCTTGTGCCTGACAATGTTCCGGTACGTGTCCACTCTCCAGTCGGCTTGGTGTCGTTCCAGCCGAGCGAATAAGTACGCTCGTCGAACCACTCCGTCATGGCATTGACACTGGCCTGGGAAATGACATTGGGGATTTCTGTCCTTCCGTCGATAGATGCGACGAAACGGGCGAGTTCAGGCGTCGAGCAGACCCATGCGCCGGCACCGGAAAGCGAATGGATGTCACTACCTCCGTAGCAGCGCTCCACCATGTTGCCGCTGTTGTTGAACTCATCTACAAGGCAGGTGTCAGCCCCGTTGTAGTATCTGACCTCATTCTTGCGCTTGTCCTTATAATAATTCTCTGCGATATGCATGTCATAACATCCGGCAGGCTCCAGCACATTCTTCTGCATGAATTCCTCATACGGCTGACCTGAAACCTCCTCAATGACCTTGCTCAGAAGGAGATAACCGAAGTTTGAATAATACTGCGATGTGCCGGGAACGAACCTGAGCCTCCTGCGGAGCATGATTTTCATCAGTTCAATGTTGTCCGGCGGAGTGTCCAGATGGTTTGTCTGCATGATGGTCCTGGTGGAGAACATCGGGTCTCCGCCATAAGACGTGAACCCGCCTTTATGGCGGAGAAGATCCTCGACAGTAATCTTCTTGTAATTCGGGTCTTTCATGACACTGGTGTACGTCGTGTCGGTAAGGATTCCCCGAGGTCCGAAAACAGTATCCTTGATGTTCAGTTTGCCCTGGTCCTGAAGCAGCATAATGCCCGCTGCAGTCAGGAGTTTGGAAACCGAAGCCACCCTGAGTATGTTGGACGGCTGCATTTTTACCTGTTTTTCCTCATCAGCCCATCCGTAGCCCTTTGCATAGACCAGAGAGTCATTCCTCATGATGGCGAGAGATGCTCCATGCAGCCCCCACTGTCTCATATAAGACTGTATTTTCGTATCCAGCCCTGTCAATGCCGATGTGTCGGAAATTTCATTTGTCAATGCTTCATTGAGCCTGAGCTGGACTCTGCCGTCCGGCAGAACTGCCTCCTCCTTGTGGGAGGAAGTCAATGAAATACAGAGTCCTACCGCAGCGGCGGCAAGACTTAAAACCAAGATTATACGGAATCCTCTTCTGCTCATTTGCCAGCCTCCTGACCATTATCAGAAAGCGGAAGAACGGCGTCCTCGGCAAGCAGACCTGATCTCCTGCAGAAATCTATTATCATATCTGCTGTTCCGTCAATGCCAAGAATGGAAGAGTCAATGCAAAGGTCATAGTTCGAAGCCACGCCCCAGTTGCCGAACGTGAAGTAATTGTAGTAGGTCTCCCTTGTCCTGTCCTTCTTTCTCATCATTGACTCGGCCTGCTCTGCAGAAATATTCATCCTGCTGGCGATTCTCTTCAGCCTGACCTCTTCCGGTGCGGTTATGAACACGTCGAGGCATGGAAGGTCTCTGAGTATATAGTCGGAGCAGCGGCCGATGAAGATGGCGGAACCTTTTTCCGCGATGGACCTTATGACTTTGCTCTGTATGATAAACAACTGATTGTCACTCATATAGTTGTCTGCGGAGCCGAATCTCCCGACATCCACAATGAAACTTGACAATGCCATGAGATTGCGCTTCTCGTCGCTTTTTGCGAAGAGGTCTTTGCTGAATCCGCTTTCCTCGGCTGCCTTTGCAATCAGTTCCTGGTCATATACCGGGATGCCGAGTTTCTTGCTGAGTTCCAATGCCACAAGCTTTCCGCCGCTGCCGAACTGGCGTCCGACGTTTATTATCAGATTGTTGTGTTTCATATCTTTATGCTTGTTTGATCTTACTTCCTAAAATTGATGGGTCGTCTCCGTCTTTCAGCATGCGGAACTTCCTGAACAGCGCAAGCAGAAGAACGGTTGTGAGAATGATGGAAATGGAGTCTGCAATCGGGAAACTCATCCAGACGCCTTTATGTCCGAAGAACAGAGGCATGAAATAGATAAGAGGAACCAGAAACAGAAGCTGTCTGGAGAGGGACAGGAGGATGGACTTGTGTACCATTCCCAGACTCTGGAAAAAGTTCGTCGCGACCATCTGGAAACCGACCAGGGGAAATGCCAGGTTCATGATTCTCAATCCCTTGTCTGCCAACTCTTTCAGCTCGGTGTCATTTGTGAAGAGTGATACCGCTATATCCGGAATAAACTCGGATACAAAGAAACCGATGCAGCTTATTATTGTCGCACAAATAACCGTCAGACGGAATACCCGCTTGACTCTAGTGTACTTTCTCGCACCGAAATTGTAACCGGCAATAGGCTGCATTCCCTGGTTGAATCCCATGTTTATCATGATGAAAAAGAATGAGATGCGGTTTACGATTCCGTATGCTCCGATTGCCAGGTCTCCTCCGTATTTGAGCAGCTGCTGGTTTATGAACAGGGTCACGATGCAGGCGGCCGAGTTCATCAGGAACGGTCCCATGCCTATTGCCAGGGAATCTTTGGCAATTCTCCACTCGAGTCTGTAATCACGTACATGTTTCGGCAGATGCAGATAGTTCTTCTGGTTGAAGAAATATTTCAGGGTGTAGCACAGAGCCAGCAATTGGCAAAGTACAGTGGCAATCGCTGCACCCTTGATGCCCATGTCCAGGACGAAAATGAAGATCGGGTCCATGATTGTGTTGGAAACGACGGTGAAAATCGTCAGTCCCATGGCAAGTTTCGGGTTTCCTGAAGCCCTGATCATGTTGTTCAGACCGAAATAGAGATGCGTTATCACATTGCCCAGAAGGATGATGACCATGTAGTCGCGTGCGAACGGCAAGGTGTTCTGGCTGGCGCCGAAGAACATCAGTATCGGGTCGAGGAAAATCAATGTTATGACGGAGAACAGGCCTCCGATTATGACATTGAGCATCACCTCGTTAAGAAGAACCTTGTTTGCGACAGCGTAATTCTTCTGCCCCAGCAGCATTGACAAAATCGTGGACGCTCCGACTCCCACGAGGGTGCCGAGCGCTGTTGCAAGGTTCATCAGCGGGAAGGTGACGGCGAGTCCGGAAATTGCGTAAGACCCGACATCTTTTATGTGGCCGATATAGATGCTGTCGACCATATTATAAAGCGAAGATGCAGTCATGGCTATGATAGCCGGGACTGCATATTGCATGAGAAGGTCTCGTATTCTTTTGTCTCCAAGTTCTGTCGGTGCAGTACCTGCAGTAGCCATATTCTTCCTCCTCTGTTTATGGTTTGTCAACAATTTCGATTTCAAATACAAGTGGGGAATAAGCCGGAATTACGCTTCCGCTGCCGCTTCCTCCGTATCCGTAAGATGAGAAGAATACTCCCACACCCTTTTCGTGTGCCCTCATCTGCCAAAGTGTCTTGGAGAATCCGGTCACGACCTCGGAACCGTCACTGGAACTGCTTGAATAAAGCCTCAGGTCTGTGTCTTTTTCACCCCAGGATATTTTCAGAGGCTCATATGTGCTGCTGCTCGAATAGACGTTGTAGAACTTGGCCGTATCGGCGATTGTGGTGTCGAATACCTGTCCGTTCAGGAGTCTGCCTGTATAATTGATGTAGATGGATGTGTCAGACGGGAAGGCAGTTGTGTCTGAAGGTGCAGCCAACTGCTTGTAATAGAATCCGTAGGATGTGGAATCCACTCCGTCAAGATGCTTGTGGGTGTAGATTTCCATCGAGTCCACCTGAGTCTTGAGGATGTCGCTGCTGAGCCCGTTCAGAGTGATGGTGTAGATGGCGGCAGACGAGTTGTCCACAGCTTTCTTATAGTATTCGCCGGGATTCTTGTATGAACTGTAGGTGAAGAGCCATGAAGGAATCAGCGCCCTTCTGGTGCCGCCGATTTTCATTCCTTTCAGAACGTCCAGGACACCTGCGGTGAGATTTCCCTTGTACGCGGCCCACACGACGTTGCCGTAGTAATATGACTTGTCGTATTTTCCGATCTGCTGTGCGGTTTTCTTGTCAGTCGTCGCGGAAATGGTTCCATCTACGGATTCTATGTTATACTGTAGAATCGCGAATTTGTCGCCCTCGAAAGTTTCGCCCTTGCCAGGGGTATCCTCAATGATATATGCGCCCAGTTCTGTCTTCTGTGCGTCAGGATGATTCACTTGAACCCATGCCTCGAGGTATCTGAGTTCCGCCTCGTTGTCTTCTGTCTTTTCGGACTTTGCGCATCCGGCCAAAGTCAATGCCGCCAGAGCTGCACTGGCGAAAATCAAGTTTTTAATGCGTAATATGTTCATTTTCATTTTATTTGCTCATTAGTTGGAAATGCTTTCCACTTTTATATGGTAGGCCAGGGCTGCATTTGCAGGAATCGTGCCTAATTCATGTTTTCCGAAACCATATTTTCCGGAAAACAGAATGAAACATTCCTGGCCCTCCTTTACTCCCACAAGCCCCCTTCTCAAACCCGGAACGATATCCTTGTCGTCCAGTTTCAATGTCTTGACTTCGAAAACGGATTCGTCGGTCAGACTCCATCCTGCCGAGGCCGCAACATCCTTGCTGTTGGTCGCGAACATGTCACCGGTGTTCAGCGAGGCATTGTTCAGCACGTATCCCGCATAGTAGAATGACACGGTCCCATGTGACGAGAGGCTGTCAGTGCCCACACCGTAAGTCGTGACTAGCCTTGTCACGCCGTTCTGGTAAACGGCATAACTGGTATCCACCTTGGATTTGATGGACTTCACGAACGATTCGATGTTCTGTTCCTGCCTCGAATACTTCGTCTTGACGTCCTCCTTCGTGCAGCCGGCCAGAGCCGAAGCGATACCTGCTGCCGCGATCAGGGTCAATGCCAATGTCTTACCTGCTTTCATAACTCCCATCCGCGAAACAGACGCTTGTCTTGTCAATGATATATTTCTCAGCCTCCTCCGGAGCACTGATGTCGGCCGGTCTGCCGTCAACAGGCTTGAAGAAAAGTCTTCCGCCTGAAGCGTTCTCATGTCCGCCGCCATGGAAATATGAAGCCGAGCATTTTACGGCCGAAACTCCTTTCTTGGTCCTTATGGAAACTCTGTAGAATCCGTCCCCGTCCTCTTTCAGGAAGATGCTCATACGGACATTGTCGATCTTGAGCGGCTCATTTACAAGGCCTTCTGTTTCTCCTTCCTTCAAATCGAACTTTTTTGCCGTCTCGGCATTGAGAATCATGTAGGCGACTCCGTCTGAAGTTATCTTCAGGTTTTCATAAAGCATGTAGCCCCAGAGTCTTACGCTGTTCTCTCTTCCGCTCTGGTACAGTCTGGAGATGATTTCATCCCTGTCAACGCCGGCGGCGAGCAGGGAAGAGGCCATTTCCAATGTGCTCGGGAAAACGGAATTCTTGAAATTGTTCGTGTCGGTAGTCATGCCTGTCATCAGGGCCCTGGCTGTTACGGCCGGGAGTTTTGTAGCATCGCCTCCGATTTCCGGCATTGACATGAGTATGTTGAAAAGCAGCTCGCAAGCCGAAGAAACTTCCGTTTCAGAGAATATCAGGTTGAATGCTGCCGTGTCAGGCGCCAGGTGGTGGTCGATGAGGACTTTTTCAGCCTTTGCGTTCCTCAGGCTTTCCTCCAGTGCCCCCGTTCTGGCGAAAGAGTTGCAGTCCTGACAGATAATCATGTCGGAAGCCTCTATCCTTCTGAAAGCCTTGTCGTTGTCTGCCGGGAATTCGATGATTCCCCCGTCCGGAGTCCCTTCCCTGAGGAAGGCCAATGTCTCCGGTACCATATCAGAATATATGACTGCGGCATCGCAGCCCCGGGCTGCCAGATATCCGCGCATGGCCAATGTGCTGCCTATCGCATCTCCGTCCGGACGGATGTGCGCAACCAGTGAAATTTTCTTGTTCCTTCTTATCATGAGGTCCAGAACCTCTATTCCGGATGTGTCGATTTTCTTCATCAATAGTCCTGCAATAATGTGTTCATCAGCGCAAATTTACAAATTATATTGCATATCATAAATCAATTTTATAACTTTGTCGGAACGGATTTGAATTTATAAAAAACTCAAAACATAATGAACGGAATAGTTAAAAAGATTGTCAGCATTCTGCTGCTCTTTGTCATTGCTGGTCTCGTGTATGCCAATATCAAGAGCATCCTGGAGCCTATTAACTTCAACAAGCAGAAGGAATACCGTGAAACCGTAGGTATCCAGAGAATGAAGGACCTTCGTACTCTTCAGGAGGCATTCAAGTCAGTTACAGGTCATTTCACCTCTTCTGCTGATTCTCTCGCTGATTTCTATAGAAACGGCCAGATGGAAGTCCTCATGCAGATCGGTTCAAACGATGACTCTCTTGCAGTAGTTAACACTGAGAAGCTTAAGAAGGCACACCGCGGAATTACACCGGCTCAGATGTACGAACTCTACAAACAGGGCGAAAGACTTGTATTCTCCATCTCCAATAAAGTGGCTGTGAAGGATACTCTCTTCCACACAAGAACCAATTTCAATATTGATTCTCTCAAGTACATTCCGTTCTCAGGCGATACTGTTCAGATGCAGGCTGTCGTCAAGGAAGTTTCAGGTGTGAAGGTTCCTCTCTTCGAGGCCAAGATGCCTTACAAGTCTCTCCTCAAGGGTCTTGACAACCAGCTCAGAATCAACCTCGATGCAGACCGTCAGGCTATGAACCGCTACGAGGGTCTTCAGGTGGGCAGTATCAGCGCACCTAACAACAACGCAGGTAACTGGGAGTAGTCCCATCCATTTTCGGCTTGACGGCCGAGAAGCAAAAGAACTTATGTTTCAAAAAACAGATAACGGAATATCCATTCAAGTCTCCTTGAGTGGATATTCTTTTAAGATAGCGGACAATGGGGATGAGCGTTCTTCCGGATGGCTCAGCCCTGAACATATCTTTACCACTCCGGAATTCCAGAAGAGATACGATTCCGTGAGGATTTCGCTGATGACACATAAGGTCGCACTGGTCCCTGAACATTTCTTCAATCCTGTCGAAATACGTCAGCTGCTTGCAGATACGGTGAGGCTGTCAGATGGCGACCAGGCAGAATTCATCCGTATGCCCCAGTTCGGGGCAGTGCTGTTGTTCTCCAATAACATAGGAGAAACATTGTCCCGCATGATTTCCCAGACGGTGTTCACGACAGACGGATATCAGGCCCGAATCCTTCCGGAAATGTACTACATGCTCGAGTCAATGTCAGAGTGCAATGACTATAACAAAATCATTGCATCCTATGCCGATTCATACCTGCATCTGGCTGTCGCCCAGGGAAAGAGCCTCCAGATAGCCAATGTCTTCAAGGCACCTGACTTCACCACGGCCGAATACTTCATCTTCAATACGATGAAGAAGCTCCAGCTGAATCCGGAAGTTTCCACGATCAGTTTCCGCACTCCGCTCGATGCGGAGCAGGAAATGTCGCTCTACCGCTACTTCAAGGCTGTCGAGCAGTTATAAGTCAATGTCAATTTTTATACCTGATTTTTAAGTCAATGAGAATTATAGGCGGAATACATAAAGGAAAGACAATACTGACTCCTCCTGACTTCAAGGCAAGACCGACTACGGACTTTGCCAAGGAGGCTCTGTTCAATATCCTTGACAATGAATTTGAATTTGAAGGCCTCAGCGTACTGGACCTTTTCAGCGGCACAGGCTCCATTTCATATGAATTTGCATCCAGGGGTGCAGGCCACGTCTGGTCAGTAGAGATGAACCCTCAGTATTCTTCATTCATAAAAGACCAGGCCAGGGCATTGGGCTTCAAGAACCTCACCGCGGTTCACCATAACGTGTTCGATTTCATTCCTATATGCAAGGAGCGCTTTGACATTGTCTTCGCGGATCCTCCTTATGCGTTGGAAGGTCTCGAGACCATACCGGACAAGGTGCTCGATGCCGGTCTCGTCTATCCGGAGCGTTATCTGATTCTGGAGCACGGAGACGAACATTCGTTCAAGGAGCATCCTGCTTTCGTGAAGGAAAAGGTCTATGGACGCGTCCATTTCTCCTTCTTCGAACCGTTGGCAAAATAGCATTGACATCAAATTGGTTTTAATACATAAAAAGCCCGACCGCAATCGACCGGCCGGGCTTTTTCGGATATGTAGTGTACCTTATTTCACGCTCATTACTGCCTCTGCAATAGAGTTCAGTTTTGTATCTACGCTGTCAGCGCGGCTGGCGAGGATACAAGGTGCTGTAGTACCTACGAGCATACCTGCCTGGCGGACACCGGTAGCGAGCTTGGAATTGGTCTTCCAGAATACGTTTGCTGACTCGATGTTAGGGAATACGAGACAGTCTGCGTCACCTGCAACAGGGCTGGTGAGCTTCTTGATTTCTACAGACTCGTTGTCGATGGCAACGTCCAGAGCGAGAGGACCGTCAGCGATGCAGCCCTTGATCTGGCCTCTGTCAGCCATCTTTGCCAATGCTGCTGCCTCGAGGCAAGCCGGCATTGATGCGAGAACCTGCTCTGAAGCTGCGATGAAGGCAACCTTAGGTTTCGCGATACCGAATGATCTTGCGATCTTTACGACATAGTTTGTAAGAGTCATCTTCTGCTTCAGGTCAGGAAGCGGAACTACTGCCATATCGGTAAGGAAGAGAAGCTTGTGATAGTTAGGGCTCTCGATGATACCTACGTGGCTGAGAAGCGCTTTCGGAGGAAGAAGTCCTGTCTCCTTGTTCAAGATGGCGCGGAGGAACTTGTCGGTAGAGCAGAGTCCCTTCATGAGAACGTCACCCTGTCCGTCGTGAACGAGCTGGACAGCCTGAGCGACAGCCTTGAGCTCATCAGGGTTATCAACAATGTCAAATTTGGAAGCGTCGATGCCGTGCTTTTCGCAAACTTCATTGATCATCTTCGCATCGCCCACGAGTGTAGCCTTGATGAAACCGAGGTCAACAGCCTTTGATGCTGCCTCGATTGTATGCTCATCTACTGCCCATGCGGCAACCATTCTCTTGCAGATTCCCTTTTCTTTAAGTTCTGCAAATACGTCTGAAAAACTTGTGATCATTTTTGTATTTAATTAATTTTCCTCTTCGCTTTGAACGATATGCATTGTGTCACGCGCGATGACAATCTCCTCGTCTGTGGTTATGAGGGCAACCTTGACATTGGAATCAGGAAGTGAAATGATGGCATCCTCACCCCATGCGCTGTTGGCCTCGTAGTCGAACTTGAGACCGAGATATGAGAAGTTCTCGCAGACTCTTCTGCGGAGACGGCTGTTGTGCTCGCCGATACCGCCGGTGAAGATGATAAGGTCAACGCCATTCATCACGGCAGCGTAACTTCCTATGTACTTGATGATTCCGTAGGTCATCATCTTGAGTGCGAGCTTGGCTTTCTGGTCACCTGAGTTAGCAAGCGCATCCAGATCGCGTGCGTCAGATGTCACGCCTGAAATTCCGAGGAAACCGCTCTTCTTGTTCATGATTTCAGTCATCTCGTCAGCAGAGAGATTCTCTTTCTTCATGAGGTATGTGACAACGTTAGGGTCAATGCTTCCGCATCTTGTTCCCATGATGATACCGTCAAGCGGGGTGAAGCCCATGGAAGTATCTACTGATTTTCCGTTTACGATTGCGGTGATGGAACTGCCGTTGCCGATGTGGCAGGTGATGATCTTGGAATTGTTGATGTCAAGACCTGCGAACTTGGCACCCTTCTCTGCAACAAACTGGTGGCTTGTTCCGTGTGCACCATACTTGCGGACTCTGTACTTTGAGTATGCCTCGTAAGGAAGTCCGTACATATATGCGTATGAAGGGATGCTCTGGTGGAATGCGGTATCGAAAGTCACAACCTGCGGAACTGAAGGAAGCACTGCCTGTACGGCCCTGATTCCGAGAATGTGTGCAGGGTTGTGGAGAGGAGCGAAGTCGCAGCAGATTTCGATCTTCTTCATGACATCCTCATTCACGAGCGCGCTGGATGAGAAGTACTCACCTCCGTGCACGATTCTGTGGCCTACGGCCTCAATGTCATCAAGTGATTTGAGAACGCCGTGCTCGCCGTCCGTGAGGGCATCGAGGACGAGCTTCATTCCCACCTTGTGGTCAGGAACAGGAAGATCCTTTACGACCTTCTCCTTGCCTGTAGCAGTGTGCTGGAGACGACCCGTTTCGAGGCCGATTTTCTCCACGATACCTTTTGCGAGGACATCATAAACCTCATCGCTCTTCATATCAAGCAACTGGTACTTGATGGATGAGCTTCCGCAATTTATAACAAGAATAATCATATTGTAAAATTTAGATTCTTCTAAAAATATTTTATCGGTGGTTATATGCCGTCAGGACAAATTCCTTCCGGAAACGTGGCAAAGTTAAAAAGAAATCACTACTTTAGCAAGAAACAAAAAACTTTAGAACCTACTATTCATGGACAGGACTGGGAACATTGCCGCTTTGTCATTGACTTTCGCGGCAGGTGTGGCGGCAGGAAGCATATTTGTTGCGCAAATCATGGCACGATACCTCTCACCGGGAGGGCTGTACGCCATCTTAACTTGCTTATTCATAGTAACATTGACAATCCTTACGGCGGCACGGCTCTCGCATCGGGGCGGCCTCTGGAAGATTCTCATACTTTTTCTTTTCACCGGAATTTTCTGTGCCGTGTGCTCTTTCGTCAGCGGCATCGGAGCCGGAACGGCGGGAAGCGGCGGAATCGCAGCAAGATGTGCCGACAATGTCAGGTCAATGCTGGATTCCATCCCTTTTCCGTCGCCAAGGACATCACCTCTCCTGAAGGCCCTCCTGACAGGCGACAAATCCGGACTTGACAGTCATACCGTGGCCACTTTCAGGGACAGCGGGGCGGCTCATATCCTCGCCCTCTCTGGCCTGCATTTGGGTTTCATCTATGCCATCTTGCTGAAAGTGACGTCGTTGGCCGGCATGTCTCCTCGGGTCTGCAAGGTCCGGAGCATCCTGATTATCGCGGTCTCGGGATTCTATACAATCGCCACCGGTGCGTCCCCGTCCCTCGTCCGCGCCTTCCTTTTCATCGTCATCAATGAAACTGCGCGTCTTATGCATCGCCATGTTCCGCCGGTCCATGTGCTCTGCATAGCCCTGATGATACAGCTGGCATTGACTCCGGCCGTGATTTCGTCCATCGGATTCCAGATGTCCTACCTGGCCATGGCCGGCATTTTCCTGATTTATCCGCATCTGAAGGCCTGGTATCCCGGCAGGGAATCCGGCATTGACCTTCCGCGGAAAATCTGGAACACTGCGGCATTGACACTCTCATGCCAGATCCTTACCGGTCCTTTGGCGTGGCTGCGGTTCCGGACTTTTCCTCTCTACTTCCTCATTACCAATCTGTTCGCCCTTCCGGTTACGTCTCTGCTGATGCTTCTTGCGATTTGCACAACTGCATTGGCCTATATCGGCCTTTGCCCGAATCTGCTCGTGACGGCGACGGATTACGCGGCATCGGCATTGCTGTTCATAATGGAAGTGATAGCTGGATTATAGAACGAAAACTCCTGCCGCCCGGCCTGTAAGGACCTGAACAGCAGGAGAATCAATGTTTCTGAAAGTTTTACTCGGCGTTGATCTGAGCCTTCACTTTCGCGGTGAATTCAGCCGGCAGCTTTTCGAAACTGTCAAGTTCCTTCACGAGCGCGGCCTTGTCGATGTTCTCGAGATATTTTCCGGTATTCTGCGGATCTTCATTGATGAAACTTGCGCACTGTGCGAGCGCGAGGAATGAATCCGGCAGCATCATGTAAGGGTCCACTGTCTTTCCGAAAGCGAGTTTTGCCTCCGGAGTGAGTGCCATCATCCTGTGCATCAATGCCTTCTTGCCGTTGAGCAGATCCCTGTGTGAAGCGGCATATTCGTTGAATCTGCATTCCACGGTGATTTCTTCGTCTGCGGAAGTCTCTGGAAGATAAACGATTGCAGAAAGGTCTGCTCCGTTGTAGCCCCAGACGGCTGTCTTGCCGCAAGTCTCGTAGTCATGATCGGCGAAGCGGGAATAAGCCACCTCCTTGCCATTGACAAGAACCTTTTCAGGCGCGAACACGCCGGCGAAGACGAACTGGAGCCTGCGTCTATTGTCAATGCCGTTGTATGTTCCTTTGCGTGCGGCTACGGTGACTTTCACGTGTGACGCATCCGCCTCCTTGCTTACGGCTGTGGTTGCAAATTCCTCCTTATATGCCTGAGACTCACCGTCATCCTCATAAACTGAGGTGGTGCTGTTTCCGTCACCTGGAACTACGAACAGTTTGAGGACGTTGCTCTTTTCCTGGAGGGATTTGATGTCTGAACCAGCCATCGGGATGACAGCTCCGGCCTTCACGTAGTAAGGATTCTCGTTCACTGTGTATGTGAGGGTGTCCTTCTGGCCGCCGTGAATCATTGTTCCTGTTGCCACGTCATACCAGTCGTTGCCTTCAGGGAACCACATTCCGCGTTTTGCGAGACCTGTGATCTTGTCGGCTGGCTGGCAGACCGTAGTGGCGAGGATGTCGTCACCGAACATGAACTCCTCTTTCCACTCGTATGCCTCATTGTCCTCGGCATAGTCGTAATACATAGGGCGGCACATGGAAATGCCGGTATCGTAGGTCTGGCGTGCGGCATTATATATATAAGGTGAGAGGTCGTATCTGAGTCTTACGGCTTCGCGCATGCTGTCGAAGTAGTCAGGGAATACCCAGAACCTCTTCTCCATGGTCATGTCCTTGGTGGAGTGTGTCTTGAAGATAGGAGTGAACACTCCGGACTGGATCCATCTTGTGTAAAGCTCAGGATCGGTGGTGGTTACACCCTTCGGCTGCTGGTGTCCGCCGATGTCGTGGCCCCAGTATCCGTAACCGACATTGGATGCTGTAGTGGTGAAATAAGGAAGGTATCCGAGCACTTTCCATGTCGCATAGCAGTCTCCGGAGAAGCCGATCTGGTAGCGGTGGCTTCCGATTCCTCCCCAACGATGGTAAATCATTGGTCTTCTGGCGTAGATGCCCTGGTTCTCGGACTGGCGGACCATGTCGTTGAAGAAGGTGTAGTTCAGCCAGAATGTGTTGCTGAGGCCCGATGTGTATTTGCTTTCTATCCACTGCTGCCAGTCGAGCCACCAGAAGTCAACTCCCTGTTTTTCGAAAGGACGGATGACGGAATTGAAATAGGCATTGGCCCAGTTCTCGTCGTCGATTCTGAAAGGCACCGGAGCCTTGCTTCCGTCGGCATTGATGTAACCCTTCGGGCCGTCGTAGTCGGAAGTTCTTGAGAGGTAGTCTTTTACGAATCTGTCATAAGGCTCTTCGTAAGGCTGGATTCCGGATGCCGGGTGGAGGTTCAATGTCGTCTTGAGACCGAGGTTGTGGAGGTCCTGCAGGCAGTTGGCCGGATTAGGGAAGAGTTTCTTCTGCCAGGTGTAGCCTGTCCATCCGATTCTCTGTCCGAATTCATCTTTAGGAGAGTTGCGTCTGCGGAGAGTCCAGGTCTCGTGCCAGTCCATGTCCAGGACCATCACGTCGATAGGGATGCTGAGTGACCTGATTTCTTTGCCGAGGCCTACGAACTCGAAGTCTGAGTACTGCCAGAAACGGCACCACCAGTAGCCGAAAGCATATTTCGGAGGAAGCGGAATCTGGCCGCCGATCTTGGTGAAATCTGAAACGGCCTGCTTGTAGTCGTGACCGTAGGCGAAGATATAAAGGTCCTGTCTGTCACCGGGTTCGCGGTTTGCCACCCAGTTCTTCCAGTCAGTGTTTTCAGGGACAAGTACCTGTCTTTCAGACTCGTCGATGATTGCCCAACCGTCACGTGAAACGACACCTTTGTCATAAGGCTCCTTGGTCTTTACTCCGTCGCATCCGTCAAGCGTTCTGGTAGTACCGAGGAGGTTTCCGCTGTCGTCAAGTCCCGGATGCCAGCTGACTTTCTTCACTCCGTTCTTGGTAGTGTGCTCCGGCATTGTGAATGTCACGTGAAGATTGTTCTGGTCGAACTTGTTGTTTCCGGTGTATGTCAATGTCAGGTCAGCCGTCTTGATGGTGATGCGTTTGCCTGACTTCTTGACGGTATATGCAGGAACAGGCATACGTCTGTTGACAATGCCGAGGGTAGCCCTGTCTTCGAATTTTCCGTCAGCGGCCCATTCCATACGGACAAGTCTGCTGCCGAGGACGGTGAATCTGGCATTTCCGAAAACGACCTCTGCCTTCGGATCGGCTTTCGGGTCGTCCTCAGAAGCTCTGGCCAGCCTAAGTTCTTCTGCGCCGAGAAGTTTGCGGGCAGTGAGAGGCTCGTTGGTAGTGATGCAGTCCACGCCAAGGTCAATCATCGCCTTCATGTCCTTCTCCTTGTTCACAGTCCAGACATTGACGCTCATTCCGAGGTCGTGCGCCTCTTTCACCCATTCCGGATGCTTGTAGAATGAATTATAGTGATAATCAATGCCATTGATGCCCTCTTTCTTGACGTCCGCAGGCGCGATGTCGCCGTTCAGGTACTGGTTCGTGAATTCCGGCGCCTCGTCTGCGACTTTCTTGCAGATGTTCATGCTGAATGAGATGAAAATCACTCTTGAAGGGTCGTAGAGGTTATGCTTCTTCAGTTTGTCGAAGGTGATGGAGACAAGGCTGTCCTCATGCTCCTTGCTGTACTGGCTTTTGAACTCCAGGACCATGACAGTCGTGGCGCATTTTGCCGCCTGGTCGAGATACTCGTCCAATGTCGGCATGGATTCGCCGTTTGCAAGCTTGAACTGATTCAGATAGCCGTATGTGTTCTTCTGGATGTCATGGCCCTCTATGTGGGCATCGTGGTGGACAACGACTTCGTGGTCTGATGTCAGGTGGATGTCAAATTCGCTGCCCCAGAGATTGTAGTCCTGGGCTGTTTTGAGGGAGGCTATAGAATTCTCTGTGTGCTGCGATTCGTCGCATTTCCAGAAGCCTCTGTGCGCTCCGATTCTGATGGAACCGGTCTGGGCAGTGGCAGGAATCGTCATGACTGCTGTCAATGCCGCCAGCGCGAAGTTCAAGATTGACTTTTTCATAAATAGTTGTAATGGTTTGTGTTACACGCCCTGTTCCGTGCTCTTGGAACGTCGGGTTTATCATACAAATATACGTAGTTATTACGATTATTCAGTAAAAAAAATTATCTTTGCCGGACCAAACGGATTTAACTTGTTCCATTAGTCGCTGGATGTCAATGATTTGCGGATTGAAAGTTTTTTCTTTCGTTATGAAACTTTTTTAGTAACATTGTTTCGTTTGCGGCTTGGGAACGAAACCTGCAAGGAAATCCCGGCTTCGTGGATGGCGCAGGCATCGGAATGGATTTGTAAAACAGAACTTAAATTAATAATCTAATGGTTAAAGTGAATATCGGAGGTTGCTCCTCCTTTGTAAAAGAGTCTGAGTACAAGGAATATGTAGAGAAGGCTCTTTCCGCATTTGACGTGCTCGAGTCTGAGACCGGCGCAGGTAATGATTTCCTCGGCTGGAAACACCTTCCTTCAGAGACACCTGAAGAACTTGTAAAGGCATGTGAGGATGTTCGTGATGACTGGAAATCCAGAAACGTGGATCTCGTTGTCGTTATCGGTATCGGAGGTTCATATCTCGGTGCAAAATGCGCTATCGAGGCTCTTTCGCACAGCTTTGCAAGAGAACTTCACCGCAAGGATGTACCTGAGGTAGTTTTCGCCGGCAATAACCTGTCAGAGGAGTATGTGAGCGAACTCATTGACCTGATGAAGGTTAGAAATACAGCATGTGTAGTCATCTCCAAGTCAGGTACAACCACTGAGCCTGCAGTTGCTTTCAGAATTGTAAAGCAGCATCTCGAGGAGGCTTATGGCCAGAAAGAGGCAGCAGCACGTATCGTTGCAGTTACCGATGCGCACAAGGGAGCTCTCAAGACACTTTCTACCCAGGAAGGCTACAGAACTTTCGTCGTTCCTGACAATGTCGGCGGACGTTTCTCAGTTCTCACTCCGGTAGGTCTTCTTCCTATCGTGCTTGCAGGATTTGACATCAGGGCCCTGCTCGAAGGCGCCAAAGAGGCAGAGGCTGCACTTGCAGAGAAATCAGAAAACAACCCTGCAGTAGTCTATGCTGCAATGCGTAACCTCCTCCATTCAGTTTATGGAAAGAGCGTGGAAATCCTCGTTTCCTTCAGCCCTAAGTTCCAGTATCTCGGCGAGTGGTGGAAGCAGCTTTACGGCGAGTCAGAGGGCAAGGACTGCAAAGGAATCTTCCCTGCATCAGTTACCTATACCACTGACCTTCATTCACTTGGCCAGTTCGTTCAGGATGGCGCGAGAATCATGTTCGAGACCGTTGTGAACATCGAGAACAGCAACCGCAGCGTAGTTATCGGCAGCGACGAGCAGAATCTCGACCAGCTGAATTACCTCGCAGGCCAGCACGTGGAGCACTGCAATGCAATGGCACAGCTCGGAACCAAGCTCGCCCACATCGACGGCGGCGTTCCTCAGCTCGAGGTTTCCATCGAGAGAATCAATGAGAAGACCCTCGGCAACCTGTTCTATTTCTTCGAGTTCGCATGTGGCGTCAGCGCTTACACCCTCGGCGTGAATCCGTTCAACCAGCCGGGTGTAGAGGCTTACAAGAAGAACATGTTCGCCCTTCTCGAGAAGCCGGGCTTCGAAGAGCAGACCAAGGCCATCAAGGCTCGTCTCGCAGAATAAGACCAGTCCTCCCCTCGGGGAGGATTTTGGTTCAGGTCAATGCTGACTTATAATACGAATAACCCCGTTGTTCCGGAAAATGGAGCAACGGGGTTATCTGTTATATCAGTGTCGAATGCCTGAAAACCTGGCATCCGGCATTGGAATTATCTTGTCAATGTCTTCTTGGCATTGGCAGAAGAAGCTGACCTTACTGTAGTCACGGCCTTGGTGCCGTTTCTCCGGATATGGTTTCCTGTCTTGATTTTCAATGTCTTGCGGCCTGAAGCGTCTGCCGGCATTGAATTTACCTTTTCTGCAGAACCGGCCTTCGTCATTGTCAGCGGGAATACAGGAATCTTCTGGTTCTTTACGTATATGCCGTAGTCATTCTCGTCGTGAGGGAAGTCGAAATACTGCATTGACGTGAGCGATGTGGTGTAGGTCTTGTTCTCATGCAGGAAATTGAAAATCAGACCCTTGACTGTTGCGCTTCTGGCATCGGAAGAAAGCTCTGAGCTTTCCGCGATGATGATGTTGTCGCAGACGGTCTGCTCTTCACCGGCCTTCATGTCCGTGAATCCCATAGAGCCGTCATAGATGAAGTTGCCGTAGAAACAGAGGTCGTACTGTTTGCCGCCAAGTGTCTCGGTGTCGATAAACAGGCTCTTGAACAGCATCTGTCTGGTGAACCTGTCGTACTGGACTTCAATGCTGTAGTCGCTCATGTCCTGTTCTGTACCGTTTCCGCTTTCCCATCCTGAAACATTGAAAAGAAAATTGGCGTCAGCCGAAGATACCTTTATATTATAGGTGATGTTTTTCGACTGGTCAGTCTTGCATGCTCCCGTGATGGTCCAGTCTCCCAGCCAGTTCAGGAAGTCCTCAGAAGGCTCGTCTTCCTGGATTGTGAACCTCAGGACTGCATAGTCTCCGGTCAGGTTGCCCTTGTCGTCTGCGCCGAATGCCACTGCCACCCATTTTCCGGACCTCATCCTGTCGAATGTGATGTCCATTGTTCCCTTGTAGGTCTCTCCGGTATAGAAATTCGGCTCATCCTTGATATACTCGTAGATGTCGCCCTTGTACCATGCCTCGAGATTCTCCTCTGTCATCACGTCGAGCCAATAAGTTTCCTGGTCCACGCTCTTGACGGTGATTATGTCAATGTCAGCGAGGAAGCCGTTGTCGTCCTCAATCACGTCCTGCGAATGTGTTAATGTCCAGTCAGGGTTTATCCGGAATGTCAATTTGTCGTCATCCGGTCCCTGCGGGCGGGGGTCCGGCCTCTGGCCGACGCCGTCGATGCTGCACGAGGTAAAGGTCAATGCCATGGCGGCAGCTGTCAATATTGTTCTGAAGATGTTCATTTCCAGTCTGTTTTTGGATTAATGTATCGGATCATCCAAAGATAGGGATATTTTTCCGATTAACCGACTGCCCGTCACGAGGATTGAATTTTTCCAAACAAAAACTGTAATGTTTTACTTGGTCTTTTTGGTTATAAATTTATTCTAAATGGGTAAAAAAATAGTATAAAACATGTGTATGTTTTGAGTATTTGATTAATAATTGTAAATTTGCAGTTCTGTAGGTATAAATCTACGATTTAAAAACACTATCAATTATGTTTAAACACTTGAAGCAAACGTTTCTAAGGGTATGCGTGGCATTGATTGCCGCTGCAACCTTGAATGTAGCTGCTCCTTTTTCTGCGTATGCCCAGAATACATCCGGAAAGGGGACAGTTGAGGGTATCATAACCGATTCAAACGGACCTGTTCCGGGAGCTGCGGTTATGATTAAGGACAAGACCGGAGCTGTGATTTCCGGTATGGACGGAGATTATACTCTTTCAGGTCTTGAGATGAATGATGTCATTGTCGTGACCATTCTCGGATACAAGGATGCGCAGGCCGTATGGACAGGCCAGCAGAAATTGAACTTTACCTTGGAGGTATCCACAGAGTTCCTTGATGAGGTCGTTGTCACTGCACTCGGTATCAAACGTGAGGAGAAGACGCTTTCTTACAATGTGCAGAAAGTTGATTCTGACAAACTTACCACCGTAAAGGATGCGAACTTCGTAAATTCACTCGTCGGTAAGGTAGCCGGAGTGCAGATCAACTCAGGTGCCAGCGGCCCTGGAAGTACTACCCGTGTCGTAATGCGTGGTATGAAGTCTATCGAGAAGAACAACACTGTTCTTTATGTGATCGACGGTGTGCCTATGTACAACAAGAGCTTCGGCGGCTCCGGCGGTACCATGTCTTCAATGGTCAGCTCAGAGTCAGCTGCCGATATCAACCCGGAGGATATCGAGTCTGTGAACATGCTTACAGGCCCTTCGGCAGCAGCACTTTACGGTTCTGAGGCTGCCAACGGTGTAATAATCATCAACACCAAGAAAGGTGCAGAGGGCACGACCAAGGTTACTGTCAGCAACAATACCACTTTCTCAAGGGCATACATGATGCCTGACATGCAGGACCGTTATGGTAGAAGCGGCGGATACAACAGCTGGGGTGCAGAACTTCCTTCTTCATACAGCTATGATCCTCGCAAGTTCTTCAACACCGGTACAGATGTAATCAACTCTGTTGCACTTTCTACAGGCAACAAGAACAGCCAGACATATATTTCCGCTACGACTACAAACTCAAAGGGTATTGTTCCTGAGAGCAAGTATGACAGATACAACTTCACCGCAAGAAATACTACCAAGTTTGCGAAAGATAAACTCGTTCTCGACTTCGGTGCAAGTTTCATTATCCAGAAGGACCACAACCTCGTTTCACAGGGTACTTATTTCAACCCGCTCCCTGGTCTTTACCTCTTCCCGAGAGGAGACGATTTCAATGAGGTGCGTCTCTATGAAAGATGGAACCCTGTTACAGGTGTGAAGACACAGTACTGGCCATATTCTGAGGGCTCTCACAATATCCAGAACCCTTACTGGGTGCAGAATCGCAACAACCGCGACATGAACAAGCGCCGTTACATGTACAATGCTTCTTTGCAGTACATTCCTTTCAAATGGCTTAACATCACAGGTCGTGCTCGTCTCGATGAGTCAACATATCGCCAGACTACCAAGTACTATGCTACAACATTGACAACATTCGCCGGTGAAAACGGTGGTTACATGTTGGACAACATGACTGACAGATCTTTCTACGGTGATATCATCGCAAATGTAGATAAGACATGGGGTGACTGGAGATTGATTGTCAATGCCGGTGCTTCTATCAACGATCAGAGATATGAGATGAACCGCGCTGCCGGTGACCTTATCCTGCCTAACCACTTTGCTACCAACAACCTGAATACAGCTGTAAACTACAAGGGTAATCAGGAAGGATGGCACGATCAGACACAGGCTGTCTTCGCATCAGTAGAAACAGGATGGAAGAACATGCTCTTCCTCACTCTCACCGGAAGAAATGACTGGGCTTCTCAGCTCGCCTATACTGACAACAAGTCTTACTTCTACTGGTCAGCAGGTCTTTCTGCAGTTATCTCGAATATGGTAGAGATGCCTTCATGGCTTACTTTCATGAAGATGCGCGGATCTTACTCTCAGGTGGCTTCTCCATTTGACAGATTCCTCTCTAATCCTAGCTACAAGTACAACGACCAGACCCACAACTGGAGCAAGAGCGATACCTATCCTGCTTACGACCTCAAACCTGAGGATACAAGATCTTGGGAACTCGGTCTCAACGTACGTTTCCTCGAGAGCCTCTCTTTGGATGTGACTTACTATAGGTCAAATACCTATAACCAGACCATCTATGCTCCTCTTTCTGCATCTTCAGGATACAAGAACTTCGTGGCACAGACCGGTAACATCCAGAACCAGGGTGTTGAGCTCGCTCTCGGATATGACAACAAGTGGGGTGACTTCAGCTGGAGCAGCAACTTTACATATACATTCAACCAGAACAAGATCAAGGAACTCGCACATGGTATTCCTGACCCTGTTACAGGCACTCCTGTTGACGTGACACAGATCGAGAAGGACTGGTTGGGCGCATCTAACGTTGCTCCTCAGGTTATCCTTCGCGAAGGTGGTTCTCTTTCTGATATCTATATCAAGCACAGAGTTGCAAGAGACCTTAATGGTAACGTGGCTGTTGATAACAACGGTAATATCAAGGTTGAGGAAGTTGAGGCTTACAAAGCCGGTCAGCTCGCTCCTAAGGGCAACTTCGGATGGAGCAACACCTTCGGATTCAAGGGTATTTCTCTCGGCGTAGTGCTTACTGCACGTGTAGGCGGTCTCGTTTACTCGGCTACTCAGGGTATCCTTGACTACTATGGAGTATCAGAGGCTTCTGCTTCAATGCGTGACGCTGGCGGAATTCCTGTAAACTATGGTAAGCTTGGAGCAAAAGAATATTATACTACAATCAGTACAGCTCAGGGAGGTTATGATGCATTCTACCTCTATAGCGCTACCAACGTCCGTCTCCAGGAACTCGCATTGAACTATACCTTCCCTAAGAAGTGGTTCAATGACAAACTGAACCTTACTTTGGGTATTGTAGGACGTAACCTCGCCATGATTTACTGCAAGGCTCCGTTTGATCCGGAACTTTCAGCTGCTACAGGCAACAACTACTATCAGGGAGTTGACTATTTCATGCTTCCAAGCACCAGAAATTTCGGTTTCAATGTTAAACTCCAGTTCTAAAAACGAAGACAATTATGAACAAAATAACCAAAATTCTCGCTTCTTGCGCTATCCTCGGAGTAATTGGAGGATGTACAAAGAACTTCGAGAAATATAATACGGACCCGTATGCAATCAAGAGTTCTGATCCGTCGATTCTTATTCCGACGATGATGGCATCTCTTATGTACGTGCAGCAGAATGACTCCCAGATGATCGACCAGATGGTCGGCTCTCTTGGAGGATACTTTACACTGTCCAACCGTTGGGGCGGTCAGAACTTCGATACTTTCAATGCATCCGATTCATGGAACAATATTCCTTATGAGACAATGTTCCTCGATATCTATGCCAACTATTTCGAGATTGAGAAATTCACAGGTGCTTCAGGTCACTATTATGCAATGGCCAACCTTCTCCGCGCAGCAGCTATGATGCGTGTCGCTGATATGTATGGTCCGATTCCTTACAGCAAGGTAACTGACGGTCAGATGTATGTGGCATACGATTCTAATGAGGATGTTTACAAGAGCATCATCGAGGATCTCAACAGTGCCGCATCCGTACTTGCCGGCTATGCATCTGCGTATCCTGACAAGAAGCCTTTGGCTGCTCAGGATCCTGTTTTCTCAGGAGATTATGCCAAGTGGGCAAAGCTTGCAAACTCTTACATCATGCGTGCAGCAATGCGTTCTGGCAATCAGGCGGCATTTGTAGCTGCTTATGAGTCTCCATTCGGATTTATCAATGTCAATGCAGACAATGCAATGATGGATCCGGCAGCTCAGCCAAATCCTTATCAGCTTGCAAGTGCATCATGGGGTGACCTCAGAAGCGGTGCATCTATCGTGGACTATATGAATGGTTATGAGGATCCGAGATGTCCGGCTTACTTCACCAAATCTACTGGCGGAAAGTATATCGGAATGCGTTCAGGAAAGGGCGCTTTCGAGAAATCAGCAGTTCAGGGCTATTCAATGCCTAATTTTGCGGCTACCGACAAACTCCCTGTTTTCGTGGCGGCAGAATCTCAGTTCCTTCTTGCAGAGGCAGTTCTTAAAGGATGGATTTCCGGAAGCGCTCAGGACTTCTATAAGCAGGGTATCAAACTCTCTATGGATCAGTGGGGCGTGGACAGCAATGATGCCTCTAACTACATAGGGGATGACACCAGCGTGCCTGATTCATATGAGAATGACCCTGTTGCAAGATTCCCTGACTACAGCAGAAAGACAAAGGTTACTATCGCTTGGGACGAATCGGCATCGGCTGATATGAAACTCGAGAAGATCATTACCCAGAAGTGGATTGCCAACTATCCTATGGGAATCGAGGCTTGGACAGAATATAGAAGAACAGGTTATCCTGAGCTCGCTCCTGTAATCGACAACCTCTCAAATGGTGTAATTACAGATAATGCACGTGGACTCCGCAGACTTCGTTACTCTTTCAACGAGAAAACATTGAATAAGGAAAATTATCCTGCAGCTGTCAGCTTGCTTGGTGGCAAGGATGATGAGTCTGTAGATCTTTTCTGGGCTAAGAAGAACTAACATTTAAAATTAGACAAATATGAAATTCAATATATTGAAAGCTCTCATTCCGGCAGTTACGGTTTTCGCTGTGACAAGCTGTAGTGACTGGACAACACCTGAGCCGAAAGATTTCGATAGTCCATTGACCGAAATCACAAAGGATGACGCCTACTATGAGGCTCTCCGTGCATACAAGGCTAGCGACCACTCTGTTTCATTCGGATGGTACAGTGAATGGGGTGAGGGCGGTGTTTCTACTGCCAATATGCTTCAGGCAGTTCCTGACTCTATGGATATCATTTCATTGTGGAACAATGCTCATCTTACTCCTGCCAAGAAGGCAGACCTTGATTTCGTTACCAAGGTAAAGGGTACCAAGGTGCTTATTTGCTCTTTTATACCGGAAGTAGGTTGCTTCTATTCTCCAGGTGAACTTACAACTGTTCAGGAGCGTAAAGAGTACTGGGGATGGAAAGATGGCGATGAAGAGGCTATCCATAACTCTATCATCAAATGGACAAAGACTATTGCCGACTCTTTGAATATCTATGGTTTCAGCGGTATTGATATCGACTATGAGCCGGGTGAGTATGGTGGATCTCTCTGCCGTAACTCTCAGTATTACACTTGGTTCGTTGAGGAAATGGGTAAGTATATCGGTCCACAGTCCGGTACAGACAAGATTTTCATCGTCGATGGATATTATACATCGCAGCCTAATGCGGCTGATCTTGCCAAGTATTTCGATTATTTCGTAAATCAGGCTTATATGAATAAAGCTTATGGTCTGCAGTCGCGTTTGGAGCAGACTATTAGAGCCTTCTCATCTGTAATGTCTGAAGAGGAGATTACAAAGAAGCTTATTGTTACGGAGAATCTTGAGAGTGCAATGGACTGCTTGAATGGAGGATACGCTTGGACTGATGCTGATGGACATGGGTGGGATAAAAGTGTCATGCCTTCTCTTGTGGGATTTGCTGACTGGAAACCTGCTAACGGCTTCAGAAAGGGGGGCTTCGGTGCTTATCGTTTCAGTAATGAAAGAGTGAATACGCCTCCATATAAATGGATGCGCAAGGCTATTCAGCAGCAGAATCCTGCTCCTGGCAAGCAAATTATCGAGAAACCGGCTGAATAGTATTGAAAATTTAAATTAGAATAACATGAAAAATATTTATAAATACGGTGCTCTTGTACTTATGGCTATGGCTGCATGCAGTTGCAATGATGCAGAATATGGCGCAGCAGGAACTATGGGGGACGAGCTCGGAGTTCATGCCTACCTTGTAGAGAGCAATTCTACACCTGGTATTGCTAATAGTGTCGTGACACTTGGCTCGACAGTAACTAATCTTGCACTTACACCATCATTGACAGATAAGAGTGATGCTGATGCAGAGTATCGTCTTGTAGTTGATAAGGATATGCTTGAAAAGTTCAATGAAGCGGAAGGTACCAGTTATGATGCTCTTCCGGAGGAACTTGTTCATCTGGAGTCTTCTATAACGATACCGGCAGGAAAGTGTTCTCAGGAGCCATTCATTATCTCTATTGACCCTCTTCCTTTGGAACTTGTGGGAACACCATTTGCACTGCCTCTTCGCATGGAAAAGGTTTCAGGTAATGCAGATGTTACAGGACGTACCAGTTCTTATGTATATGTGATTTCATCTGCAATCGTAGATGATTTGCCTAAATTCAATGGCGCTTCCGGACTTAGGACTGATGAGGCTTTGAGCATCCCTCAGTTTACAATAGAGATGCGTTTGCAGGTATCTAATACTTCCCAGCGAAACAGAGATATCTTCTTCTGTAATCCAGGAACCGGCGAGTTTATGGCTCGTTTCGAGGACCCTCAGCGTGATCAGGATGGATTCAAAGCTCATTCTTTGGTTCAGTTCCAGGGTGTCGGTGACTACCTTAACCCTACTATCGCTATCGAGCCTAACAAGTGGCAGCACTACGCTGTTACCTTTGATGGAACATATGTTTCTATCTATGTGAATGGTTCATTCGCTGGTAAAAAGGAAATTGCAATGAGCGTTATCAATAACGGAGAGTTCCCTTATATGACATTCATGGGTATTGGCGGTAACAATGGTTATTGGGCTCCAGGTGACGGCCCATGGTGGGGATGTCAGGTAATGACTAACGAAATCCGCGTATGGAATTTTGCTAGGTCGGCAGATCAGATTGCCAATAGTATCAAGTCTGTTTCTCCTAACAGCAAGGGACTTATCGGCTACTGGAGAATTTCCAGAGGTAACTATGATGAGACCAATAAGATCTTCAAGAACCTTGCTGGCGATCATCACCACTTGCATACAAACAAGAATTTCACTTGGGTTGAGAACGTATCAAGTGAGGATGTAGCAACACCATGGTAATAGTTTGACAAAACTATTATAATCAGATATGAGGATGCTGGCGGATTTTATTCCGCCGGCATCTTTTTTAGTTTGCCCGGTGGCATTCTTGAGGATTCTTGCTAATTTTGCAGGGATGTACGGGATTGGAATTCCCGGCTGTGATTTTTAATGACATTGACAATGGCACACACTAGAGAAGAAAAACTTGCGCAGTTCGGCCGCGTGCTGGACATTATGGATAGACTCAGGGAAAAATGCCCGTGGAATGCGGCCCAGACCTGGGAAACATTGAGGTCACTTACGGTGGAGGAAGTTTACGAACTCAGTGATGCTGTCATCAAGCATGAGGACAAAGATGTCGAAAAAGAGCTCGGCGACCTCCTTCTCCATATCGTTTTCTATTCGAAGGTGGCTGAAGAGCAGGGAAAATTCGATGTTGCCGATGTCATGGAGCGTCTGTGCGAGAAGATGACATTCCGTCATCCCCACGTGTTCGCGGACGGTCAGGCTGCAGATGCCGAGGCTGTTTCTGAGAACTGGGAAATGATGAAAATGAAGGAGAAGGGCGGGAATAAACGCATTCTTTCAGGTGTTCCGGATTCGCTGCCGCCGATTCTCAAGGCGTATTCGATGCAGGACAAGGCCAGGGGAGTGGGCTTCGACTGGGAGCGTCCGTCACAGGTCTGGGACAAGGTCAAGGAGGAACAAGGCGAGTTCCAGGCAGAGCTTGAGTCAATGTCAACAGAGGAAGGCCTCGGCGACACCGTGCCTGCCGGATATACAATGACCCCGACTCCTGGTTCTGCCCGTGACCGCGCAGAAGAAGAACTCGGGGACTTCATGTTTGCTGTTGTCAATGCTGCCAGACTCTATGGCCTGAATCCCGATACTGCTCTGAACCGTGCCTGCGACAAGTTCCGTCGCCGTTTCACTTATCTGGAGGAACATACCATCCGTCAGGGTCGCAATCTTACCGACATGACACTTGCCGAGATGGATGAAATCTGGGATGAGGCCAAGACCAAAGGCCTGTAGTAGTCTGACTTGCTGAGTGCTTGCGCAAATTGGTAGTTCGGCTCTCGGACGGATTCCCAAGGCCCACGCACTTTTTCTTGTGTACGTTACCCTCACTCTAAATCCCTCCCCTCGGGGAAGGGACTTACTCTCGCCCTGAGGGCTCCAAAAGCGGTGTTTCGCGCTTGCGAAACTTATATTATTTGGTTCTGGTCCAGACGGAGTTTCTGCCAAGTGCGGGAACTCCGATATATCCGCGTAAAGTAAGATTTCCGTCAGACTTCAGTTTGATTGTGGCCTTGTAGGTGTTTCCGCTTTCAGGGTCATAGATAGTGCCGTTCTTCCAGATGCCGTTGTCGTAGGTCATGTCTTTCAGGATGACTGTTCCCTTCAGAGTTCTCGTCTTCAGGGCAGCGTCCGGGTTCTTTTCGTCTTTTGCACCCGCGATAGATGTCCAGACAAGTGTTCCGATATATTTGCCGTTCTGCTTGGTGACTTCCACCTTGCCGGTCTTGTTTTCTGACAAGTAGGTTCCCAGAATTCTGTCTGCGTCATTTGTCTGCGCGAAAGCCATGACAGTACAAAGTACCAATATGGCCGAAATGATCAATTTCTTCATTTTCATAATGATTTAAGTTACAATACTATGCGGCTTCTTCTGAGCCGCTGTTCATGTCGGAATCCCCGGATTTCCATATGATATGAACCATCCTCGGGCCCGACGGGGACATGCATCACGCAAAAACCGCGCCCGGACAGATGACCGTATCCGAGTATCGGACAAACGGTGTAAAAATCGGCCTGATTTTACCCCGTTTGTTTCAATTTTCTGAAACGGGGTAAAAAATGGCGTTTTCTTACACCGTTTTTCAAGGGCGAAGTTGCTCTTCATCGACATGTCGTCCGTCAGGTGGTGCAGTACGGCGGACGTGGCCAACCCACGGCCTCGGGAAGTGGGAGGTGCCTGCCGGAGACAAGTTCTCGCGGGAGCGAGGACGCAGGAAACGGTAGGAGGGTCGAACGGAGCGCAGCGGAGTGAGTTCCGCCGTACCGCATCACCTGGCAACAAACGATGTCGTGTCAAGCCAATACTTCATTTCCTCTTGCGCCCGGATTGACGCTCACACTTAATTCCGGTTTTATTTTTCGCCAAAATATTGTTAAATTTGCGGACTGTACTAAAACCAGATGTATGTCGAAATATAATATTGTCGAAGTCAGCGGGAAGAAAGACTTGAAAAAATTCATCAAGTTCCCTGACGAGTTATATAAGGACTGTAAGCAGTATGTGCCTGCCCTTCATTCGGATCAGGTATTCAGCCTGACGAAAGATCCGGCATTGGATTATTGTAAGCATAAGTTGTGGATGGCCATGGACGGAAATAAAGTCGTGGGACGTATCTGCGCCATGATAAATCCGCGTTACAACGAACTCTACAGCAAGAAAAGGGCCCGTTTCGGCTGGTTTGACACGATCAATGACATTGAAGTGGCCCGTCTTCTCATCGGTACGGCTGAGGCCTGGGCGAAAGAGAACGGCATGACGGAAATTCATGGCCCTCTGTATTACAATACATTGGGAAAGCAGGGTATGCTGGTGGAAGGATTTGAGAATGTCCCTCCGTTCAACTGCCTCTATAACTTCCCTTATTACAATGACTTCGTGACTGCACTCGGCTATGAGAAAGAGTGCGACTGGCTTCAGTACAAGATGGATGCATGTCAGGGTGTGCAGGACAAGATGGTAAGGATTGCCGGCATGCTGAAGGAAAGATACAACCTCCATGAGGGCCTTCTGAGCAAACTCAAGAAAGACAAGGAGATGGTCAAATATTTCTTCAAGGTTTACAATGAAAGTTTCGCGGCAGCGGTATATAACTTCATTCCGTTTACCGAGAAGGAAATCGAGCACGAGGCGAAAGTCTCGATGCCGTTCATCTCAGACAAGGTCAGCAGCATAGTCCTCGACGAGAACAATGAACTGGTAGCGTTCGGAATCGCATTCCCGAGCATTTCGGAGGCCCTGCAGAAAGCCAAGGGACACCTCTTCCCGTTCGGATGGTTCCATCTGCTGAAGGCAATGCACAATTACGAGGCTGTGGACCTTATGCTGAACGGTGCAGTTCCGAAGTGGCAGAACAAGGGAGTGAGCGCGATTTTCCACTGCTCGATGTCTGACAAGTATCAGGCGGCAAAGACAAAATACGCGATTTCCAACCCGCAGATCGAGACGAACAGCGCGGTCAATGTCTGGGGAAAATACGAACACGAGTTGTACATGCGCAGACGCTGCTACGTGAAGTCGCTGTAAATCAATGCGTTTGTCTGGGGTTATGTCAATGCTGACGTGACGGATTACCGGACGGTTTAAGAAGAAAAACAGAATAATATATATGGCAGAAAAGAATTCATTGCTCGAAAAGGTTCTGAGCCTTCAGGACAAATTCACATCGCTGCAGAACCAGCTCTCTGATCCGGCAGTCATGTCGGACATGAAGAAATATGTTCAGCTGAACAAGGATTACAAGGAACTGGAACCTATCATCAAGGCCGGACTTGAATATAAGAAAATGGTGGATGAACTTGCTTCAGCCAAGGACATCATGGCCAATGAAAAAGATGAGGACCTGAAGGAGATGGCCCGCGAGGAAATTTCCGAGATTGAACCGAAACTCCCTGATATGGAGCAGAATATCAAGCTCCTCCTCATTCCGTCAGACCCGGATGACGGCAAGAATGCAATGGTCGAAATCCGTGGCGGTACAGGTGGCGACGAGGCTGCTATTTTCGCCGGTGACCTCTTCAGAATGTATTCAAAGTTTGCTGAGCGCAAGGGCTGGAAACTCGAGATTACTGACCAGGCTCCAGGAACATCAGGCGGTTTCAAGCAGATTGTCTTCAAACTGTCTTGTGCTGACGGCGTTTACGGAACCATGAAATATGAGTCAGGCGTGCACCGTGTACAGCGTGTGCCTCAGACCGAGACACAGGGCCGTATCCAGACTTCTGCAGCGTCAGTGGCAGTATTCCCTGAGGCGGATGAATTTGACATTGACCTGGATATGAACGATATCCGCAAGGATACTTTCTGTTCTTCCGGTCCTGGCGGTCAGGGTGTGAACACGACTTATTCTGCTGTCCGTCTTACCCATATCCCGTCAGGTATCGTGGTCCAGTGCCAGGAGGAGCGTTCCCAGCTGAAGAACTTCGACAGGGCTTTGGAGGAACTCCGTACACGTCTCTACAATATGGAGCACCAGAAGTATCTCGACGGTATCGCTGCAAAGCGTAAGACCATGGTATCTACCGGTGACCGTTCTGCAAAGATCCGTACTTACAACTATCCTCAGTCACGTGTGACCGACCACCGTATCAACTGGTCAATGTATAATCTTCCTGCTTTCATGGATGGTGACATCCAGGAGTGTATCGACCAGCTGCAGATAGCCGAGAACGCCGAGCGTCTCAAGGCAGCAGGTGAGGACGAAGAATAAATTTCAGACAATATCATAGGCGCATGTCCGACCTTGGATTTAAAGGTCGGCTTCGCCGAGTGTATTCTAGGAAACCACTTAAAAAACAAGACATGAATAAAAAAGTATCAGTAGTTTTCATGCTGATGGCCGTACTGTTTATAGTATGCCTGATAGCATCCAACCTTTTTGCAACAAAGGTCTTCGCAATGGGCAGCATCACGCTCCCCGGCGCAGTAATCATTTTCCCAATTTCTTACATCCTGAACGACTGCTTTGCAGAAGTATGGGGATACCGCAAAGCCAGACTCGTAATCTGGACAGCCTTTGCGATGAACTTCTTCGTAGCCATCATGGGCCAGATCGTCTCATGGCTTCCGGCTGCATCATTCTGGGATGGCGGTGAGCACTTCGACTACGTGTTCAGCATGGCACCACGTGTAGCCTTCGCATCCCTCCTTGCATTCCTCGCAGGCTCTACCATGAACGCCTTCGTCATGAGCCGCATGAAAATTGCCACCAAAGGCAAAGGCTTCTCAGGACGTGCAATCCTCTCATCCGTAGCAGGAGAAACCCTTGATTCATTGATCTTTATGCCTATCGTCTTCTGGGGCGCGGACATCAGGTCATTGGCGACAATGCTTGTGGCTCAGGTCACTTTCAAGGTATGTTACGAGATTCTCATCCTTCCTGTCACAATACAGGTGGTGAAAGCCCTCAAACGCTGTGAAGGCATCGACACATTCGACGAAAACATCTCGTACAACCCGTTCAGAGTTTACGATATCTAATTGGTAATCAAATAATTCTCCGTCTCCGGATGCCTGCGCACCTGAAGACGGAGTAACTGTCACATTTAACAAATACTTCAAATGAATAAAGAAAGAGAACAGGAAGGACTGCACTCCTTGGGCCATAAATCCGAATACAAGATGGATTACGCTCCGGAAGTTCTGGAGACCTTCATAAACAAGCATCAGGAAAACGACTATTGGGTAAGATTCAATTGCCCCGAATTCACAAGCCTCTGTCCCATCACGGGCCAGCCTGACTTCGCTGAAATCCGTATCAGCTATATCCCTGACGTGAAAATGGTCGAGAGCAAGAGCCTGAAACTCTATCTTTTCAGTTTCCGTAATCATGGAGACTTCCACGAGGATTGCGTAAACAAAATCATGAAAGACCTTATCAAATTGATGGACCCGAAATACATTGAAGTAACAGGTCTTTTCACTCCTCGTGGTGGAATCTCCATATTCCCTTATGCCAATTACGGCCGTCCGGGTACAAAATTCGAAAAACTCGCAGAGCAGCGTTTCGCTACACACGAATAGCAGCTACACTGTCCTGCCTCTTAATATGACTCTGTCTATGAACGGAGTCTGGTAGCAGTAAGGAATCCATGTCAATGACGGTATCCGCTTGGTAATGATGAGGTTGGCGAGTTTGCCGGCAGTTATCGAACCCGCAACGTCGCTGATGCCCATCGCAAAGGCGGAATTCAGCGTACATGCGTTCAATGCCTGTATCGGCGTGAGTCTCATCTGGATACAGCCGAGCGACATGACGAACCTCATGTCTCCGCAAGGGGAAGAACCCGGATTATAATCTGATGCCAATGCTATACCGAGCCCAGAATTGATGAAATCCAGGGCTTTGCCGTATTGCATCCTCAGGAAGAATGACGCTCCCGGAAGCATTGTCGGCATGGTGCATGAGCCCTTGAGCACACGGATTTCCTCATCGGTCGTGCTCTCCAGATGATCTACGGACAGGGCATTGTGCTTCACTCCGACCTGCACGCCGCCTGAAACGGCAAGCTGGTTCGCGTGGAGCTTCACCCTCATTCCATAGTGCTCTCCAGCCGTCAGAATCCTGTCAGTCTCTTCTGTCGTAAAGAATCCTTCTTCGCAGAATACATCGACAAAGTCGGCAAGATTCTCAGCCGCAACAGCCGGAATCATCTCATTGCATACGTGATCGACATACTCGCTCTGCCTTCCTGCGAATGCCCTGCCTACTGCATGGGCGCCCAGGAATGTGGACTTGATTATGGCAGGGGAGTTCTCCCTGATTCTTTTTATCACGCGGAGTATCTTCAGCTCATCCTGTGTGGTGAGTCCGTATCCGCTCTTAATTTCGATCGCTCCGGTACCTTTCGCCATCATTTCATTGACACGCTCCATCGCCTGCCTGTACAGCTCGTCCTCGGACGTGTTGTGCAGAAGGTCGGCAGAATTCAGGATTCCGCCTCCGTGCGCGGCAATTTCGGCATAGGAAAGACCATTGATCTTGTCCAGGAATTCCTGCTCTCTTGTTCCCGCGAAGACAATGTGTGAGTGTGAATCGCAGAATGCAGGCAGAACGAATCCGCCGTCTGCGTCAATGACATCGAAAGAATCCTGTCCGGATTCCTGTGGGAGATCCGGACAGTCTGACATTGGCCCGAAACAAGCAATCTTGTCGTCCTCGATGAGGAGCCATGCGTTCTCCAGGGTGCCTGTCTCTGACATTGACACTCCTTCTTTACGCATTACTCCGGCTTCGACGATTCCGGCAATCTGCCCGATGTTCCTTATCAGCGTTTTCATCGCGTCGGGGCTTAGATCAACAGATTGTTTTCGTCGCGGAGGAAGTCAATGCTCTTCATGATGAGAGGATGCATGTATGTATCGACATCCACGAACGGAACCTCTTTGCGGTAGTCTGCTAGCATCTTCTCGATGAGTGGAGATGACTTTTCAGGACGACGGAACTCGAGAGCCTGTGCAGCATTGAAAAGCTCGATTGCGAGAACGGTCTCGACGTTGTCCACTACGCGGACGAGTTTGGTGGCTGCGTTGGAACCCATGCTGACGTGGTCTTCCTGGCCCTGTGATGAAGGGATGGAGTCGCATGATGCAGGCCAGCAGAGCATCTTGTTCTGGCTGACGATAGATGCCGCGGTGTACTGAGGGATCATGAATCCGCTGTTCAGACCAGGTTTTGCAACGAGGAACATAGGAAGGCCTCTCTGACCGCTGATGAGTTTGTAAATTCTTCTCTCTGAGATATTTGACAGCTCTGACATCGCGATTGCGAGGGTATCCATAGGGATGGCGATAGGCTCTCCGTGGAAGTTTCCGGCAGAGATGATCATATCCTCGTCAGGGAATACGTTAGGGTTGTCGGTAGCGCTGTTGATTTCGTCTCCGATGACAGATGACACGTGTCTGATGTTGTCTTTCACCGCACCGTGGACCTGAGGGATGCAGCGGAATGAATAAGGGTCCTGAACGTGCTGCTTAGGTCTGCGGATAAGTTCGCTGCCGTCGAGCAGTTTCAGGAAATTCTCTGCTGTCTCGAGCTGTCCTTTGTGGCGGCGGAGAAGGTGTGTGAGCTGGTAGAACGGCTCGATTCTTCCGTCATAAGCCTCCAATGACATGGCCGCGATGCAGTCAGCCCAGCGGGACAGTCTCATGCTCTTTATCAATGCCCATGTGGCATGTGCGCTCATGAACTGTGTGCCGTTGAGAAGTGCAAGGCCTTCCTTTGACTGGAGTCTGATAGGGCTCCATCCGAACTCCTTCCATACTTCTGCAGAAGGACGTACCTGTCCTTTGTATCTTACCTCGCCGAGGCCGATGAGAGGGAGACACATGTGTGCGAGCGGTGCGAGGTCTCCTGATGCACCGAGTGAACCCTGCTGATAGACAACCGGAAGGATGTCATTGTTGAACATGTCGATAAGGCGCTGGATGGTAATGATCTGTACGCCTGAATGTCCGTAAGACAGAGACTGTATCTTCATGAGGAGCATCAGTTTGACAATCTCAGGCCTTACAGGGTCGCCTGTTCCGCATGCGTGTGACATTACGAGGTTGTGCTGGAGCTGTGAAAGGTCAGCCTCCGGAATCGTAATGTTGCAGAGTGAACCGAAACCTGTGGTGACGCCATATACTGGTCTGCCTATGTCCTCCATCTTGCTGTCAAGATAGTCGCGGCATTTCTGTACGGCCTTTGCTGACTCTTCTGAAAGCTCGAGAGTTGCGTGATTGTCAATGATTTCCTTGACTTTTGCGAGTGTCAGTGTCTCGTTGGATATTTTATGTATCATGTCGTGTTATTTATGTTATTGACCCGGAATATCTCCCATTGCGGACATTCCGGATCATTTTCGGATTTCTTGATTATCTGATGTTTTTCAGAGCGTCGCGGACCAGAGCCTCGTCGGCATTGACAGGAACTGTTACTGTCAATGTTTCTGTGCGTCCCATTTCGCGGGTTATCGCGTGGAGTGCGCCTTCGTTGCGTGCCCAGCTGCGGCGTGCGATTCCGTTGTTCACATCCCAGAAGAGCATGTTGGTGATGTGGCGGTCAGAATCGGCGGTTCCGTCAATGACCATACCGAAACCTCCGTTGATGACTTCGCCCCAGCCTACACCGCCTCCGTTGTGGATGGAAACCCAGGTAGCACCTCTGAATGAGTCTCCGATGACGTTCTGGATGGCCATGTCAGCGATGAACTGAGAACCGTCATAAATATTGGATGTCTCGCGGAATGGAGAGTCTGTTCCTGAAACGTCGTGGTGGTCACGTCCGAGAACAATCGGAGCAGTGATTTCCCCACGTCTGATAGCCTCGTTGAAAGCCAATGCAATCTTGGTTCTTCCTTCGCAGTCTGCGTAAAGGATTCTGGCCTGGGAACCTACCACAAGTTTATTGCGGCCTGCCTCCTCGATCCAGTGGATATTGTCGCGGAGCTGTCCCTGAATCTCTTCCGGAGCTGTCCTGGACTCTTCTTCAAGAACCTTTACTGCGATGGCATCTGACTTTGCGAGGTCCTCCGGATTCTCTGACATACATACCCATCTGAAAGGTCCGAAACCATAGTCGAAATAGAGTGGTCCCATGATGTCCTGTACGTATGAAGGATAGCGGAACTTGCCGTCCGGTCTGAGGATGTCTGCTCCTGCGCGGGAAGACTCGAGAAGGAATGCGTTGCCATAGTCGAAGAAGTACATTCCTTTGGCAGTCAGGCGGTTGATTGCTGCAACCTGTCTTCTGAGGGATTCTCTTACGCACTCTTTGAAGCGCTCCGGCTCTTCTGCCATCATCTTCTTGGACTCTTCCAGGCTGTATCCTACCGGATAGTATCCTCCTGCCCAAGGGTTGTGGAGTGACGTCTGGTCAGAACCGAGGTTCACTTCAATGCCTTCGTCAGCAAGTCTCTCCCACAGATCGACAACGTTTCCTACATATGCGAGCGAAACGACTTCTTTCTCGCTTGTAGCCTTGCGGATACGTGCCATAAGTTCGTCAAGGTTCTCGTGGAGTTCATCTACCCAGCCCTGCTCGTGACGCTTGCGTGCTGCAAGCGGGTTGATTTCTGCCGTTACGCTCACTACGCCTGCAATGTTTCCTGCCTTAGGCTGGGCTCCTGACATTCCGCCGAGTCCGGCTGTCACGAACAGGAGGCCTTTCATATTCTCTCTGGTACCTTCAATGCCCTTGCTCTTCAGCTGTTTGCGTGCTGCATTCATGACTGTGATGGTGGTACCATGAACGATACCCTGAGGCCCGATATACATATATGAGCCTGCGGTCATCTGTCCGTACTGTGAAACGCCGAGAGCATTGAATCTCTCCCAGTCGTCCTGCTTCGAGTAGTTAGGGATTACCATACCATTGGTAACAACTACACGCGGTGCGTCCTTGTGGCTTGGGAACAGTCCCATAGGATGACCTGAATACATGGCAAGAGTCTGCTCGTCAGTCATTTCTGCGAGATACTTCATCGCGAGGCGGTACTGTGCCCAGTTCTGGAAGATGGCTCCGTTACCACCGTAGATGATGAGCTCGTGAGGGTGCTGGGCGACTCTCGGGTCCAGGTTGTTCTGGATCATACCCATGATTGCAGCTGCCTGACGGCTCTTTGCAGGATATTCGTCGATAGGTCTTGCATACATCTCGTAGTCAGGACGGAATCGGTACATGTAGATTCTTCCGTAGTCATGCAGCTCCTGTGCGAATTCCTCTGCAAGCACGCTGTGGAACTTGACAGGGAAATATCTCAATGCGTTTCTGACGGCAAGTACCTTTTCTTCTTCAGTGAGGATGTCCTTGCGTTTCGGAGCATGGTTTATGTTCTTGTCGTATGGCTTTTTCTCAGGCAATTCGGCAGGAATGCCCTCGAGTATCTGTTTCTGAAAATCTGTCATTTTTCGTATAGTTTTGTGATTGATTATGTGTCTAACCGATATTCTTGTTTACTGCGGCGAGGATTTCAGCCTCTTTCTCCGCTGCCTCTTTTGCGATGGCCTCAGCCTCTGCAACGAGTTTGTCAGCAAGAGCTCGGTCCTGGAGTCCTGCAGCATTGATCCTGACATTGAGCTGTGCTCCTCTTACTGCTGCCAATGCTGCGAGGGCACCGACTCCTGCGTCTGATGCTGAAGCAGGGTTTCCGGTCAATGCCATTGCGAGGGCTACCGGCATTGCTTCGAGCGCGGTCTGCATTGTTCTCAGAGGAACCTGGGTTGCATAGAGAGTCGCTTTCTCCATAGCTGCAGCACGTGCTGCTTTCTCTTCGTCACTGCCCTTTGGCATAGAGAATACATCCATGATCTTCGCGAATGCGGCGGTGTCCTCATCTACGAGTTTCAGCAGGCGTTCCATGACATCATGTCCCTTTTCCGCCCAGTCGGAGAACTCTTTCCAGCGTGCATCCCAGCCACGTTTGTGGGCTGAAAGGTTAGCTACCATTGTTCCCAGTGCTGCTGCGAGTGCGCCCATGTATGCTGATACTGATCCGCCTCCCGGAGCTGCTGACTCAGACGCGGTCTCTCTTGCGAAGCCCTTGAGAGTCATTCTGATAAGTCTTTCCTTAGCTGCTTCTGCGGCCTCGTCTTCCATCAGGAATTCGATGACTTTCTCACGTGGGTTGAACGGCTTGAGGTCGCTGAGTCCCAGTGACTTGACAGCTATCTTGAGGATTTCGTCTTCGCTGATTCCGAGTGAACGTTCCTGTTTTGCGAGATAATATTTTCCGGCCTCGATGAGTACGCGTTTAGGTACGAGTCCGACGATTTCAGTACCGGTGACACGGAGTCCTCTTGCCGCTGCTGCCCTGCAAACCTCTTCGAAGGCCACGTGGAGCGGAGTTGCGTTCATGTCGGTAATGTTCATGGATACCTGGGCGATACCGTATTCCTCGATGTACCAGCCGATTGCCTTGCAGCCCTTCAATGTTCCCGGAATCCAGATGGTCTTGCCGTTGTCATCCTTGAGAATCTTTCCGGTAAGGCTGCCGCCCTCTCTTGCAGGACGTCCTTTTTCCCTGACGTCGAAGGCCACTGCCATTGCACGGCGTGTGGATGTGGTGTTCAGGTTGAAGTTTACTGCGATGAGGAAGTCACGTGCTCCGACATTGGTAGCGCCGGCCTTGGCAACTGTCTCATTGTACTCGCCAGGACCGAAGTCCGGTTTCCTCTCAGGGTCATTGACCTTTTCCGGCAGAGCCTCATATTCGCCTGCGCGGCATACTGCGAGATTCTTTCTTTCAGGCTTGTTGGCTGCTGCCTCGTAGCAATAGCAAGGGATTCCGAGCTCGTCGTAGATCCTTTTTGCGAGACCTCTTGCCATTTCCGCACATTCTTCCAGAGTGGTTCCGGCAACTGGGATGAGAGGCAGTACGTCCGTCGCTCCTGACCTCGGGTGTGCGCCGTGGTGATGTCTCATGTCGATCAGTTCGGCTGCTTTCTTTTCGCCTTGGAATGCAGCTTCGAGTACCGCTTCCGGTGAACCTACGAATGTCACCACTGTTCTGTTGGTGGCCTCTCCTGGATCAACATCGAGGACTTTGACGCTTTCCTCTCCGTTTTCAGTGGAAACTTTAGTCTCGGTTATTGCCTTGACGATCTGGTCAATAACTTCTTTGTTCCGACCCTCGCTGTAGTTCGGGACACATTCGATGATTCTTTTCATATTATCTGTTTAATAAAATATTTTGTACAAAAACTGTCTTGGGAATGATTGTCGTGTCATTTCGCCGTCCGTCCTGCCCTGCAGCCGGATATGTGTGGGCTTTACAGGAAAAGACTTTGAAACGTAAATTTAAGCATTTTCTTATAAAACGTATAAATATACACAGTTTTCTGTAAAAAATGAAGAAAATTCAGCTAATTTGCTTTATAACTGAATTTTCTTGAATCATCGGAAATATGTCTCGGAATCTGCTAATTGTCCTCGTCCGGAGCCGTGCCCCGTCTGAATATCTTGTAGCCTATCATGGCCATGGCGATACTCATCAGCGGGCTGAGGATATTGAAGAAGCAATAGGGCAGATATGTGATGGTCGGCACGCTCAGGATGGTAGCCTGTGTCATGCCGCAGCTGCTCCACGGATAGAGCGGCGAGGTGACAGTCGAAGAGTCCTCCACTGAACGTCCCAGCAGACGGCTCTCATAGCCGCGTTTCGCATAAATGTCCTTGTAGATGTCGGACGTGAGGATGATGGAAAGATACTGGTCCGAAATCACACCGTTAAGGATGACGCCTGTTCCGACAGTCGAAGCCACCAGACCGGTGCGGGTCTTGGTCATCGGCAGGATCAATGATGCAAGGTGGTGCAGCATTCCGCTGGCTTTCATGCAGCCTCCGAAACACATCGCGCATATAATCAGATACACCGTGTTCAGCATTCCGAGCATACCCCTCGATGCCACGAGCTTGTTTACCTCATCGACACCGGTATCCACTGAAACTGAATCATATATGGTCTTGACAATGCCGGTGAACATGACTTCGGCCTTGCACAGTGTCCCGCCGATTCCGAAGGCCTCGAGGGTCTGGTTGCCTATCTCCGTCACGATGTGGGGCTGGAGAACGATGGCGCAGCCTGCCGCCAGTAGCATTGATATTCCCAATACCGGCAGTGCGGGCATTTTCTTCGCGATGAGGATTCCGGTCACGACCGGCACGATGAGAGTCCACAGCGAAATGTTGAACTTCGACGACAGCGTCTCGGTATATACCGAAATCTGCGCGGAGTCGTTGCCGGTGTGCAGGAAGCCCAGCACCAGGAATATTGTCAATGTCAGTGCGAATGACGGTACCGTGGTGAGCATCAGGTACTTGATGTGTCTGAACAGGGGAGTGCCGGAGATGGATGCCGCCATCACGGTCGTGTCGGAAAGCGGAGAAATCTTGTCTCCGAAATATGCTCCGGATATGATGGCTCCGGCAATCATTCCCTCACTGAATCCCTGTGCCTTGCCGATACCCATGAACGCCACGCCGATGGTCGCGATGGTAGTCCACGAACTGCCGATCATCACGGAGATGAAGGCGCAGATGACGCATGCGGTCACCAGGAAAATTTTCGGCGAGATAATCTGCACACCATAATATATAAGGGACGGCACGGTTCCGCTCATTGTCCATGTCCCGGAAATGCCGCCGATCATGAACAGGATCACGATGGCCGTGGTCACGTCTCCGATGTTGCTCCTGATGGCGTCCTCGAATTCCTCCCACGGCTTCTTGAAAAGCCACATTGCCAGCCACACGCAGATTCCCGCTGAAAACAGCAGTGCCACCTGGCTTGCGCCAAGAATCGCGTCGCTTCCGAAAATGGAGATGTTCAATGCCAGTAGAATGACCAATACCACGATTGGTACCAATGAAATGCAAGTCCGAATTATTGATGCTTTCTTCATTCCGTATAATATTTATAAAGTCATGAAAGGCATTCCCTTCATGAAAACAACAAATGGTAATTTATGTCCGTCTTGGAGATAACAAAAATATCCCCGCAAGTCTGAGTTGCGGAGAGTATTTTTGCAAAGGTAGTGAATAATCCGGATTAATACCTGATTTTCATCTCATAATTCCACTGGTCGAAGTAAAGGTTCCCGCCGTCCCACTCTGCTTCGCCTCTCTGGAATAATGATACGTTTTTGGCAGGAAATAGCGGTTTCTTGCCAAAAATGTATTACTTTTGTGCTGTTGAACAGATAAGAATGACAATTACAGATCATATCGTATACTATGCAGCTCTACAGCGTGGCCCTTTCCGTAGGAAGGCACTTTCAGCATGGCTGGGCGAAAAGAGAATTCCGGTTGGCAGCGGTCTTCAAACACAACTGGACCGCTTGGTTGCATCCGGTCGTCTCATTAAAACCGGCTGGGGAGAGTATCGGCTAAGTGACAGTGCAAAGCCCCGTTTGCAACTCGCTCTAAAGCCGGAAACAAAGGAATTGGCCCAATACCTGAAGAAGCGCTATCCGCTGGCTGATTTCTGTATTTGGGATGCTGCCAGCGTTATTCCCTTTATGCTGCATGTGCCTAACATCAAGATGGTCATCGTTGACGTAGAGCGTCTGCTGGAACAATCCTTCCCGGATGCCATCCGCGAGAAGTATCCGAATAAGATGGTTTTGCCCAATCCCACCAAAGAAGAGTTCATCAAGTTCGGGAGCACCAGGGACTGCATCATTCTGCATACGCTTACAACTGAAGCTCCGATTGACACCTTTGAAGAACTCCCCGTACCCACAGCGGAGAAAATGTTGGTGGACATTTTTCTTAATCCGGAATTCGAATTCCTTCAGGGAAGTGAACTCACTCGTATATACCAGGAAGTGTTCTCCGATTTTGACATATCCCGCAGCCGGCTGCTCCGCTATGCGCGGCGCCGTTACTGTGAAGAAAAAATACAACATCTTATTGACCGCTTAACCCCTTAGAACAATGATTGACCCTCAAAGCCGAAGCCTGGAATGGATTGAACAGGCGAGCGCTCTCATTCCTAATATCGCAGATACTGCCCTTGTGGAGAAGGCCATCCGCGCCCTCTCCTTACTGGAGTCCCTTGTCCGGTCCGGCTGTCCCTTCGTCTTTAAAGGAGGTACTGCCCTGATGCTTCATCTTGATACCTCCCGACGACTGTCCATAGATGTTGATATCGTATGTCCTCCGGGGCTGGACATTAGGGAATATATTGGGAAGTATGGCAGTGAGTATGGCTTCCTTGAGGCCACCGAGATTGATCGTAATTCCAGAACAGGCGTGCCCAAGTCTCATGCGGAGTACCGCTACGCTGTCACGTACCCTTCTGGTCGCCCTACGGATAAGATTCTATTGGATGTCTTGTATGAGGACATTAAATACAACGAGGTCGTGTCTCTCGCCATCAAGAGCCCACTCCTGAAGCAGGAAGGAGAGCCGATGATGGTACAGTGTCCCGGCTTGAAGGATATGCTTGGCGATAAACTTACGGCTTTCGCGCCACACACCACAGGCATCCCCTTCTTCAAGGGAGAGGATGAATTCTTTATGGAAATCATGAAACAGCTCTATGATGTCAGTTCTATCATTGACAGAGTGGACAACCTCGCCGAAGTCCGGAATACCTATAGCCAACTTGTCCCTATCGAATTAGGATACCGCAAACTTAACCGGCTCACCGAGGCCGATGTCCTCAAGGATACTTATGATTGTGCCATGAACATCTGTTTGCGCGGCGCTCTGGATAAAAAAGAATATGGCTATTACGCGAAAGGTGCCAGAAGTGTAAACAGTTTCATCATCCCGGAGAATTACAATGCCGATATCGCCATCCGTGATGCTGCTAAAGTGGCATACCTTGTTCGTCTTATCCGGACTGGCAATGACCATGTAAAGCATTACAAACATGAAATGGACGAGGAACTTGCAGTCGCCCTTATACAGAATCGCCAGTTGAACAAACTGAACAGCATTAAGAAGATAAGCCTGGAAGCATTCTTCTATATGTTGGAAATCGAGAAGACTACCTGATCTTCATCTCATAATTCCACTGGTCGAAGTAAAGGTTTCCTCCGTCCCACTCTGCTTCGCCTCTCTGGAAATCAACGGTTTCGCTGCGCGGATATTTCTTTTTCGGGATGAATTCGCGGCCGAAATCGTTGTTGATGATGAGCCTGTAGGCGTCAATGGCACCCATGTAGGTCTCCCCGCCGAAAGACTGGTCCACAGGAATCCAGCCGTAGCCGTCAATCCAGATTTCGGCCCAGTCGTGCAGCCCGTCATTGCCCGGATGCATCATGAATCCGCTCTGGAATCTGGCCGGGATACCCGCTGACCTGCAGAGAGTTATGAAAAGCAGGCTGACCTGGCCGCAGTCCCCGTGCCTGTTGTGGAGGACATATTCGGGAATGTTCTTGATGGTCGAATATTCGCGTGCCGAAGCCCAAGGGAAATTCGCGTCGATCCAGTCGTAGAAGGCTTTCGCCTTGAGGACAGGTTTGTCAATGCCTTTGCACAGGGAGTCCCTGAGTTCCAGGATTCTCGGCGAGAACAATATGTGCGAATCGCGCTCCTTCGTATATTCTTTCGGAGCGGTGCCCTTTTTGCCGGACGGTCCAATGCCGGTTTCCGTATCATCATCCGTGATGCCGAGCGGTATCCATTCGGCGCAGGATTCATATTCGAACTCCTCATAGAAGACGACCGGCCAGCCTGCGGACGCCTTTGCCTCCATATAGAGGGAACTGTGCGCGCTCCGGTTTCCTGAGAAAGTCAGTTCTTCGGCATTGGCCAGCTCGGTCCTGAAATACAGCGGGTCGGAGGAATCGGAAGGCCTGGAAATCCAGCCGGCCTCGATGAACCTTACATTTTTCTGTCTCGGGACATCAGTCCTCGGATATGGCAGCCAGCAGCGGACAGTCTCGCCGTCCGGAACGGCATCCGCATCGACTGTCAATGTATATCTGACTCTCATTTTGTGCGGCTTTCCGAGATACCTGTCGCCTGACAGGTAGCCGCCGGCCTCGTAGGTGACAGCATTGTCATCGATGGCATTGACATTCACATTGGCATTGGCCTTTATCTTTTTCTTTACCGCTTTTGCGGCATTGGCGATGTCTTTCTTGCCGATCCGGTAGGCTTTGTCAGGTTCTGCGCCGTCAGCGGCCTCTTTTATCGCGCGGCAGCTCTTGTCGATGCGGAAGAGGTTCGGGCCGGCGTTGCGGAAATACCGGGTCTCGCCGTTCAGGGTCAATGCTTCCAGACAGCCCTGTGCGGTCCACGAATCTATCTGGTCTTCAGTGACATCCGGAATGTATTTCATGATGTATTCCTTCACGTCGCTTCTGGACTTGCAGAAGTCGAGTTCGACCCTGTGCTGCAGGTCGTCTTTCCAGCTGTAACCGCTTTTGCTGCCGCAGCCGAGAGCGAGGACCGCGGTGGAGATTGTCAATGCTATTGTTCTGAGTTTCATGGCGTTGTGATTCGTGTTACGGATAAAAACTGACGGTGTTCCCGAGTGGTGGCGCCAGGTAAGGCTTCACAAAGTACAAAGTTAACATTCAAGAAATAAAAACCAAGGGAGTGAGGGCTGTATCCATATGCGCATTGTCAAATTGTCGAATTAATTTGTCGGATTGTCGTAGGATTTGTGGTTTTTAATGTTTACCTTGCAAGTGCGATCTAATGCAAACAAAATTTTAACAATATGAAAACTGCTTATTATCTTCTGGCAGCATCGACTTTGCTGCTCACATTTTCATGTATCTCTTCGACTGGTCCCGATGATCCGGAGACCGTCCCTCCTACAGTTCCTGTCGTGACGACTGCTGATTTTACGGACCTTACAACCAGTTCGGTCAAAGTCGGCGGTGAGGTCAAGGAAGACGGCGGTGCTGAAGTTACTGCACGTGGTATCGTGTATGGTGACAAGACCAATCCTACTGTTGAGGCTTCATCCATTACCGATGAGGGTACAGGAACAGGTGTGTTCGAGTCTGAACTTTCTGAGCTGAAGGCTTCTACCACATACTATTACCGTGCTTATGCCACAAATGAAGCCGGTACGGCATATGGTGAGGAAAAAACATTCACTACAGATATGGCCGAGACTCTCACAATTGCCATCAATGATAACGTGTCGCTGGAGATGGTGCTTGTGAAACCAGGTACTTTCGCTATGGGCAACCCGCAGTGGGAAGCCGGTTTCCTTTATGAGGGGCCGGTGCACAATGTGACATTGACAAAGAGCTACTACATCGGCAAGTTTGAGGTTACCCAGGCGCAGTGGACTGCCATTATGGACTCCAATCCAAGTTATGACATCGGTGACGATATCGCCGTTCATCAGGTCAGCTATAACATGTGCCTGCAGTTCGTTGAGGGCCTGAACAAAAAGACAGGACTGACATTCTCCATGCCTACAGAGGCCCAGTGGGAATTTGCTGCCCGCGGTGGAGTGAACTCCAAGGGGTATATGTATGCCGGAAGCAATGATCTCGCCGAGGTCGGCTGGTCGACAACTACTTTGGCTGCAGAAGGTATTGAATCAACAATGCCAGGCGGCAAGAAGAAGCCTAATGAACTCGGACTCTACGACATGAGCGGAAATGTAAACGAGTGGGTATCAGACTATTTCTATTCTTCGGGCTATGAGGCAGGTGATGCTACTGACCCTACCGGTCCGGCAGAGCCTTCAAGCGAAGCCAAGGAAAGGGTAGTCCGCGGTGGTTCAGGCTTCCTGGATGACATCTTCTGCACGGTTTACAAGAGAGTGGGAACTTATACTTCCGACAATCAGGGAATGGACTTCGGTCTCCGTCTTGTATTGAACAATGACAAATAACATGTCTGGAAATATAAAGTTATTGCTGAGGTCAGCCGGAAGATTCTTTCTGGCTGGCTTTTTTGTGTTCTCCGTGTCTTGTTCGAAGGGCCCGGAAGAAGAACCTGATGTCCCGCCTGAAAATGAACCTGGACTGCCTCAGGTCCGGACTGCCGGAGTGGCCGACGTGACAGATGAAGGGGCGACAGTGTCCTGCGTCCTGGTCTCCGACGGCGGCAAAATATTGCTCGAGAGGGGAGCGGTTTACGGTACGGAAGAAAATCCTACCCTGGAGACGGGAACCAAGGTCAATGCCAACAGGGGTACGGGAGAATATTCCGTGGAACTCGGAAACCTTTCTGACTGGAAAGGCTATCATGTCCGCGCATTTGCGACAAATAAGCTCGGAACGTCTTACGGAGAGGATATGGCTTTCGAGACCCTGCCGAAGAAGGTGCGGACCATCAATCTTGACGGCATCGTTTTCAAGATGGTCTATGTCGAGGGGGGTACCTTCAGGATGGGAGCCGCCGATGACGATGCATCAGCCACATCATATGAAAAGCCTGCCCACAATGTCACTCTCGATGGTTATTATATAGGTTCATGCGAGGTGACCAATGAGGTGTGGAATATGGTGATGGAGGGCCGTGCCCCGACACCGCTTGAGCAGAATGAAAGATTCAAGCCTGTGGGACAGAAATCGTGGCCCCTGTGCCAGGAGTTTGTCGAAAAACTGAATGGACAAACGGGGATGAATTTCAGTCTCCCGACTGAGGCCCAGTGGGAATATGCCGCAAGGGGCGGAAACAGACAGGAGCATTATCTGTATTGCGGAAGCGATGAACTGGACGAGATCGGATGGTATTATGCCAATGCGCAGAGCAATGTCATGATTGTCGGTACCAAGAAACCTAACGGTCTCGGACTTTATGATATGACAGGCAATGTGCTGGAATGGTGCGCCGACTGGTACGGACAATATACGGCCCAGGACCAGGTAAATCCTGTGTATGATGTGAAAAATCCCGACGGCTTCCGCGTCATGCGCGGCGGTTCAGTCGTCAATGATCCGGGCTGGTGCCGTCTTACTCACCGTTTCGGAGGGAAATTCGACAGCAACATGTATTTCGTGGGCTTCCGTCTCGTGCTCAACAAACAATAATCGGCCTGATTTTGTGCATTTTCGTTACAAAATGCATTGATTTCCAAAAATAATGCTTACCTTTGCACCCGCTTTTGTCCTTTAAAGGACGGGTATTGTTTAATTTAACTAAATTTTTTGCGAAATGGCTGAGTATTTACAGGCTGAAAGGAAGCAAGAGATTTTCGCGAAGTACGGAAAGTCTAATACAGACACCGGCTCTCCAGAGAGTCAAGTTGCTCTATTTTCCTACCGTATCAATCACCTCACAGAGCATGTGAAGAAGAACAAGAAAGACGTTGTAACCCGTCGTTCACTTCTCCGTCTCGTAGGTAAAAGACGTCAGCTCCTGGACTATCTCCAGAGAGTTGATATCGAAAGATACAGAAGCATCGTCAAGGAGCTTGGTCTCCGTCGATAATACGATAGGAAACGAAAAGACCGGTTCCTGGTGGGAGCCGGTCTTTTTCAGTTTTTTGCCGTTTTTGCAGCATTGACCACATTTTTCGAAGTCGCCCCGGCGCTGTCCGGCAGGCTCTTCTGACACGAGAATATTAGTAACCCGGCTCTGTAAAATAATTGACCTGCTGCAGGGCGTAGGGAGATGATATAAGAAAAGAAAGAAAGAAAACAACTTCCATTGGGGAAGGCAGGTCTTAAGAAGCACTAATGAACATCATCAACAAGAAAATCGAATTATCCGATGGCAGGGTAATCGAAATCGAGACCGGTAAACTTGCAAAGCAGGCAGACGGTTCGGCAGTTGTCAAGATGGGAGGAACCATGCTCCTCGCCACTGTGACATGTGCAAAAGAAGTCAAGGAAGGCACTGATTTCATGCCTCTCCAGGTTGACTACAAAGAAAAATTCTACTCGGCAGGAAGATTCCCGGGCGGATTCATGAAGCGCGAAGGAAAAGCTTCCGACTATGAAATTCTTATCTCACGTCTCGTTGACCGTGCGCTGAGACCACTTTTCCCGGATGATTTCCATCTTGAGGTTTATGTCAATGTCAACCTTATCTCCGCAGACGCCGACACCCAGCCGGATGCACTCGCAGGACTTGCCGCATCAGCTGCACTCGCAGCCAGCGATATTCCTTTCGGAGGCCCTATCTCTGAGGTCCGCGTAGCAAGAATCAACGGTGAATTCAGAATCAACCCTGCATTCAGCGAGATGAAAGACAGCGATCTCGAACTCATGGTTGCCGCTACATACGACAACATCATGATGGTTGAGGGTGAAATGAACGAAGTCAGCGAGGCTGATATGCTTGAGGCTATCAAATTTGCTCACGAGGCTATCAAGAAGCAGTGCCTTGTACAGGTAGAGCTGAACAAGGAGCTCGGAAAGGACGTCAAGAGAGACTATCCTCACGATGAGGAGGATGAGGACCTCAGGAAGGCAGTGCACGAGTTCTGCTATGACAAGTGCTATGCACTCGCAAAGTCAGCAAAGCCGAAGCAGGAAAGAACTGACGGTTTCGAGCAGATCAAGGCAGACTTCCTTGCAACCCTTTCTGAGGAAGACCAGGAGGCCAAGGCTGCAATGGTAGCAAGATATTACAACAATGAGGAGAAGGCCGCGATGAGAAACATGATTCTCGACGAGGGCGTCCGTCTCGACGGCCGTAAGACTGACGAGGTCCGTCCTATCTGGTGCGAGGTAGGCTATCTCCCATGCGCTCACGGTTCTGCAATTTTCACACGTGGTGAGACACAGTCACTTGCCAGCGTTACTCTCGGAACCAAGCTTGACATGAAGGAAATGGATGAGGTGCTTGTCCGTGAGACACAGCAGTTCGTTCTCCACTATAACTTCCCTCCGTTCGCGACAGGTGAGGCAAAGGCACAGAGAGGTGTAGGCCGTCGTGAAATCGGACACGGAAACCTTGCGATGCGTGCATTGAAGGCCGTAGTTCCTCTGGCTCCTGAGAATCCGTACGCAGTCCGCGTCGTTTCAGATATCCTTGAGTCAAACGGCTCATCTTCAATGGCTTCTGTATGCGGCGGATGTCTTGCGCTCATGGATGCAGGTGTGAAGATCAAGAAACCGGTTGCAGGTGTCGCAATGGGACTTATCACAGACAAGGACAGACCGAACGAGAGATATGCAATCCTTACCGATATTCTCGGTGACGAGGACCACCTCGGAGATATGGACTTCAAGGTTACAGGTACCAAGGACGGTATCACTGCAACCCAGATGGACATCAAGGTTGACGGACTTTCTTACGATGTTCTTGCAAGAGCACTCGAGCAGGCTCGTCAGGGCCGTCTCCACATCATGGGCGAGATGATGAAATGCATCAGCGAGCCACGTGCAGACTACAAGCCGTTCGTTCCTAGAATCAAGCAGCTTGAAATCGACTCGGACTTCATCGGTGCAGTTATCGGAAAGGGTGGCGAGACTATCCAGAAGATCCAGAAGGAGACAGGTACTACAATTACCATCACTGAGGATACTGAGAGAGGCAAGGGTATCGTTGATATCTTCTCTACAGACAAGGATTCTCTCGACAAGGCACTTGCTTGGATCGAAGGAATCTGCGCAGTTCCTGAAGTTGGAGCGGTATATCACGGAAAAGTTGTTTCTATCCTTGATTTCGGTGCATTTGTGGAAATTCTTCCTGGTAAGGAGGGTCTTCTCCATGTATCTGAAATCGCCTGGACAAAGACTGAGAATGTCGCTGACGTGCTGAAGGTAGGTGACGAAGTCGATGTCAAGCTTCTCGAAATCGACGAGAAGACCGGCAAGATGAGACTTTCAATGAGAGCTCTTCTCGAGAAACCGGAAGGATATGTAGAGCCTGAGCGCAGACCAAGAGGTCCGCGTGACGACCGCAGGGACGACCGTCGTGATGATCGCCGTGGTCCAAGAGATGACCGCAGAGGCCCACGTGACGACAGACGCGGTGACCGCCGTGATGACCGTCGTGGCCCAAGAGACGACCGCAGAGGTCCACGCGATGACCACAGAGGCAGAAGACCATTCGGTCCAAGACCTGCTGAAGAGGGATCCGAGAACTTCAATGACAACAACTACAATGCTCCTGATTTCAATGTCTCTGAGGACTCCAATGATGAAATCTTCTAGGTTATCCTAGACCATAATAAAACCCTGAGTTCCGCATGTGCGAAACATCCGTTTGAATCCTGCGGGACTTGGGACAAATAATATGTTATAAAGCCCGGCTGAAGTGATTCGGCCGGGCTTTGTCATATATGTCAAAGGCTTGGCAGCCTACTCTTTGTAGCTGCTTGGTGTAGTGCCGAACTGCTTCTTGAACGACTTGGAGAACACGGAAACGGTGCTGAATCCGGCCATGTCCGAGATTTCGGATATGGTGTATTTCCCTTCCATAATCATTTCCGCTGCCCTGTTCAGTTTGTAGGTCTTGAAGAACGTTCCCGGATTCTCGCCGGTGAGGCCCTTGACCTTGTAATAGAACTTCGTCCTGGACATGTGCATGCGTTCCGCAATCTCCACCACGTTCAGTTCAGAATTGGACAACTCATTCTCCATCAGCTCGTAAAGTTCAGTCATGAACTTCTTGTCCTGAGGAGAAAGCACATTCTCCTCCATGTTTCCCGTCTTGGTGGAAGAAGAAAGAATCTGGCGTACATTCTCCTGGTTCTGGATCTGTGACCGTATCATGGCCAGAAGATAATCAGGGTCGAAAGGCTTCGTCACATAGGCATTGGCCCCGACATTGAGACCCTTCACCTGATTCTGCATTGCGGCATTGGCGGTGACGAGAATTATCGGAAGATGGCACAGCTGCATGTCTTCGCGCACTTCCGAGCAGAGGGTGTAGCCGTCTTTTCCAGGCATGACCACGTCGCACAGGATGCAGTCCGGGGCGTTTTCTTTCATCGTCTTGATGGCACTGTCAGCATCGAATCTGCATATGACCTTGTAATATGGAGACAGCAAAGTCTTCAGATACAGCGCGATTTCCGTATCATCGTCTATCACCATCACTGTCTGCTTCTCATCCTCGATTACTGATACCGGTTCCTTGCTCTCAGGCAGCGGGAATGCCTCCTGCTGCTCCACACTGCGCTTGACCTTGTTGTCGTCTGCATAGGCTGCCTCGTCAGCAGGAATTACCAGTGTGAACTGGGCCCCGTGCATCTGCTCCGGCTGGAATGCCTTCAGGAAACCGTGGTGCAGCATTGCCAGACGTCTGGAGTAATAAAGTCCGATGCCTGTTCCCATATTATGTGTTTCCGTCTGCTGGTCCGTTATCTGATAATACCTTCCGAAAATCTTGTCCATCTCGTCTTCAGGGATGTCCGAGCCGGAATTGATTACGGAAATCTTTATGTATTTGTGCCACTTCGTGACTTCTTTTCCGAAGGACGGCACAAGTTCATCAGCATTGACAACATCGAAGCTGACCTCGACCTTGCCGCCGGCAGGCGTGAATTTCAGGGCATTGGACATCAGGTTTCCGATAATCTTGTCCAGTTTGTCTTCGTCAAGCCAGGTGATGAACGAGTCCTCGATTCCGCTCGTCTGAAGCGTGATGTTCTTGTTCGTCATATTGTAACGGAAGACATCCAGATTCTTGGAAATGATGGAAATGGCATCGGTAAGGCCGACCTGGAGATTCAGCGTGTCCTCCTCCAGTTTGTTGAAATCCATCAGCTGGTTCACCAGTTTCAGCATCCTGTCCACACTTCTGCGTACAATCATCAGAAGATTCCTGTCGGAGCTCTTTATGTCCGGAGATTCGGCCAGCTGCGATACCGGTCCGGAAATCAGGGTGAGAGGTGTCCTGAATTCATGCGAAATGTTCGCGAAGAATTTCATATTCATCTGATTGATAAGATGTTCCTGCGCCTTTTCGCGTTCCGCCTTCTCAGTCGCCTTCCTCTCCCTGCGCAGTCCCAGACTGATGTGTATTATCAATGCTGACAGGCCTCCTGCCAATGTCAGATAAATCAGCCATGCCCACCAGGACGCCCACGGCGAAGGCTTCACCGATATGCGGATGGAGTTTTCAGTAGGTTCAATGCTGCTGTCATTACTCGTGATGCGTACCCTGAATACATAATTTCCGGCAGGCAGGTTTGCGTAGTAGGCCTCGCGGTTATGACCGCATTCAATCCAATACTTGTCGAAACCTTCCAGCATGTAACTGTAATAGACCCTCTCATGTTCGCTGTAGTCAAGGGCAGAGAACGCAATGTTGAAACTGTTCTGTTTATGGTTCAGGTGAATGTCAGGACAGCAGGACAAAACTTTGTCTATGCAACTGCCTTTGCCCGGCACCATTATCTTGTTGTGCACCTTCAGGCTTTCGAAAACTATAGGAATCCTCGTGGTGTCTCTCTTGTATTCAGGGCTGAACAACGTAAGTCCGTGTGTGCCGCCGAATACCAGACGTCCGTCGGACAGCATACAGGAAGCCCTGTCGTAGAACTGGTTCCCTCCGAGTCCGTCAGTCGCGAAGTAATTGGTATAGGTCAATGTCTTCGGGTCGAGTCTTGACAATCCGTACAGGGTGCTTATCCAAAGTGTCCCCTCATTATCCTCTTCTATCGAAGATATGTCTGTACATGCGGCCCCGGGAACAGGAATAATGCTTCTTTCCAGTTTGTTGTATCTGAGCAGTCCGTTTCCTACCGTGCCTATCCAGATGTTGCCGTGTCTGTCCTGATAAGCGTCCGTGGGAATGAAAAACGAGGTTTTGAGACAGTTGGCCCAGTCTTCGTCATTTATAGGCAAATCGCTGATTTCCAGTGTCTCCACGTTGACAAGTTTTATCTTGTCGTTGAATCCGCACACCAGCATTGACTTGTCATTATACCTGGATATGGAAGGGATGAACGAATATCCGTCGAAGATTTTCAGGCTTTTGGCCTCCGTGTCTCCCGGTCGCATATAGGAAATGTACTGGCTGGCTGAGGCTATCCAGATTGTTCCGTCATCGCTTTGTGACATTGACATCGGCAGGAAAGCCATATACGATGAAATCGGAGTCATGTTGCCGTCCGCTATCGAATTCTTCGTCACTTTTCCGGCCTCCATCGTCCACAGGTAGCCGTCCCTGTCAAAGAAAGAGCCGTATATCGTATTGGATTCCAGCGGATTGTTGGCTTTGTGGACATGTGTGATCTTTTCGATGGTTTTGGACGACATGTCATATCTGAACATCCCGTGGAGATGGGTGGAAATCCACAGGTTGTCCTGCTTGTCAGAAACCACTGCTTTTACGGATTTTCCGGCAAACGCGGACCTCAGTGTATTGTCCTCGTTGAATCTTTCCTTGTAGCGGTATATGGTCTTGAATCCCTGGTCGTTCGAGCCTATCCACAGGTTATTGTGCGAATCCGTGAACATCGTGTTCACCATGAATGAGGGTGCGTCGAAAGGAAATCCGGATTCGGTATTGTCAGCAAGTGTATCGTTACTCTTGTCATAGTAGAACATCTCGCCGGAAGATGTGCAGAAAATTATGTTTCCGTCTTCGTGTCCGTGTGCGTAAATAATGTCGGCCGACATGAATTTCTTGTTTTTTGCCAATGCCGGAGAAAGACTGACGAACTCTTTGTCAATGATATTGAATGCCTGTACCTTCGATTCCGAGTTCAGCCAGAGGCAGTTGTCCACCAGACCGACGCACTGTTGCCATCCTTGCAGGTCAATGACAGTGTCCAGATGAAAGTTGCTCAAATTGTAGCATCTCAGCTGACACGGGTCTGTTATCCATAATCTTTCCTTGCCGTCGGGATACCATTTTATGGAAATTGTCTTGACCGGGTCCAAATCCTCTATGGCAGTGTAAATCTCGCCTGTCACCTGGTCGTATGAATATAATTTCGGATATGCCAGGACCAGGAGTCTGCCGTCGGCCGATTCCATGATTTTGTTTACATTATGTCTATTGTCCGGCAATGATATTTTCTCGAATGTGTCCTGATCCGAGTATCGGCAGAATCCGTTGATTGTCGCAAGCCAGATCTGTCCTTTCGAATCACAGAAAATATCATTGACCTGACTGTCCGAAATGCTTCCAGGTGCATTGGTATGGAAATACTGCCGGTACTCGTGGCCGGTATATTTGTTCAGTCCTCGGAAAGTAGCAATCCAGATATGTCCGTCCTTGTCCTCTTCGAAATCATTGATCTGCTGGTTGGAGATATCGTATGATATTGTAGGCTCGTATTCCTGTGTGGAAGTCTGCGGTTCTGAAGTTCCGCAGGATATGAATATCGCCAGTATTGCAAGCAAAAAGATATTTCTCATTTCCAGTTTGTTTTAGTGTTCCCCAAAGATACTCTTTTTTTTCGATGCGGTGGCTCTGTCGCTGCTGCCCAATGCGTTTGAATGGATGTTTATGAACAAATAGCCAAATTTTTGAACGGATTGACATGCGGAAATGTATGGAAAAACAACTTATAAATACATATTGCAAAACGTTTGAGTTTTATCGTGGCTAACTTTGCATCGGCATTTGAGGGAATGCCATACCATATAATATATGTAAACTGAAAGTTCAAGTAAAAACTGTAACCAATAAAACGTATTATGAAACAACCAACTATCAGTAGAATCATTTTGTCGCTGATGAGCCTGTGTTTCTTTTGCAATGTCCTGTTTGCGCAGAACATGGTAAAGGTGACAGGAACGGTGACAGACAAGCAAAATTCTCCTATGATTGGGGCAAGCGTGTTCGAAAAGGGAACCCGCAACGGCGCCATTACTGACATTGACGGCAAATATTCCATCAGTGTTCCTGAAGGTGCTGTGATTGTATTCTCCAGCATCGGATTTACCTCTCAGGAAAGACAGGCCGTGGCCGGTGTCATTGACATCGTGCTCGAAGAGGACCAGAAACTTCTCGACGAGGTGGTCGTTGTCGGTTATGGCGTGCAGAAGAAAAGTTCTGTGACCGGTGCCATTTCCCAGGTCAAGAATGAAGACATGCAGAACCGTACGATTACCAGACCAGAACAGGCCCTCCAGGGAAAGACGGCCGGTGTCCAGATTTTCCAGTCTTCCGCATCTCCGGGAGCATCTCCTACTGTGCGTATCCGCGGTATCAACTCCAATGGTTCGTGCGATCCTCTCTATGTTGTGGACGGACGTATCGCCAGCGATATCGGCGGCATTGACCCTAATGACATTGAGTCGATGGAGGTCCTCAAGGATGCTGCTTCTGCTGCGATTTACGGCGCGGCGGCCGGTAACGGAGTCATCCTCATCACGACCAAGAAAGGTAAGGCGGGACAGGGAACCATTACTTATGATTTCCAGTTGTCCATCCAGAATATAGCCAATGTTCCGAAGGTCATGAATGCCGAGCAGTATATCGGCTATATGACCGAAGCGAACTATCTTTCAATGGACAAGATCAATGCTGACTGGGATTTCAAGACAAATACCGACTGGTCAAAGGTTGCGTTCGAACCTTCAAGAATGCAGAAGCACAATCTCGCTTTTCAGGGCGGTAATGACAAGGGAACATATTATCTGTCATTGACTTATCTCGACAATAATGGTTATGTTGTCGGTGATGCCGATACATACAAGCGTCTCACTGCGACCATCAATGCCGATTACAATATCAAAAAATGGCTCCAGGTAGGAACCAACAATCAGATCGAATACTACAAGCGCAAGGCAGTTGCCGAGGGCTCTGAGTATGGCAGCTTGCTTTCATCTGTCATTATGCTCGACCCTCTGACACCGGTAAAATACTCTCCGGACAATCTTCCTGAGCACATGCAGACTATGGTCAATGCCGGAAAGACATATCTCAAGGATAAGGACGGAAACTATTATTCCACATCTGCTTTCCAGGAGACAGACAACTACAACCCTTACATCATGAGGGACAAGAGCAACTCCACAAACAGCGGATACAATATCAATGGTGTCATTTATGCCAATCTCAAGCCGGTGAAGGGACTTGTCATCACTTCACGTCTGGGATATCGTCTCTCCGCTGCCAAGAGCTATACGGTGAACAATGATTTTTTCGTGAATACCACGATCAACCAGAGTTACATGTCTGTCAATGCAAGTGCATCAACTCCTATTTATCTCCAGTGGGAGAACTTCGTGAACTACATGCACAGTTTCGGAAAGCATAACTTGAATGCAATGCTCGGAACATCTTATATCGACAATTCTTCATTCTATGTCGGCGGCAATGTTACCGGTGGCGACGGTGATTTCGGTTTCAAGAAAGATGACCCTCGTTATGCTTATTTCGCTTATGCTACAGCAACTGCCGTGAAATCAGTTTCAGGCGGAGAGGAAATCATCGGCAGGAAACTCGCATATTTCGGCCGTCTGAATTACGACTATGCCGGAAAATATATGGCCCAGTTCTCACTCCGTGCAGATGCTGCGGACTCTTCGGTTCTTCCTATTTCCAAGAGATGGGGTTATTTCCCTGCAGCATCTTTGGGATGGACAATCTCTCAGGAAAACTTCATGCAGAACGCGAAGACTTGGCTCTCGCACTTGAAACTGCGTGGCAGCTGGGGACAGAACGGTACGACCTCAAGCCTTGGCTCGTACTCATACCTTTCATCCATTTCATCCGGCATGTCTTATCCGTATACCAACGAGCTTCAGTATCAGATCGGTTCGATGCCTTCTTCTACAGGTAACAACGAACTCAAATGGGAGACTTCAGAGCAGCTCGACCTTGGTATTGACGCGAGATTTTTCAATGACAGACTTTCGTTCACCGCAGACTGGTTCTCCAAGAAGACCAAGGACTTGATCGTCACGGGCATCACCCCTTCGACTATCGTCGGAAACACTGCTTCTCCTGTCAATGCGGGTAACATTGAAAACAAGGGTGTTGAACTTGAACTCGGCTGGAAAGACAATATCGGTGATTTCAGCTACGGAATCAGAGGAAACCTCGCTACACTCAAGAATGAGGTGACATATATCCATGAGTCACTCGATCGCATCAATGGTGCACAGTTCCATACTACAACAGGATTGACGGTGTTTGAAAAAGGTTATCCGGCATGGTATTTCAGAGGATACAAGGTGGACCATATCGATGCCGAGACAGGTGATCCTGTATTTGTGGATGCTGACAAGAACGGAACTATCAATGATTCTGACAAGATGATGATAGGAAGCGGTATTCCTGACTTTACCTATGGTATCACTCTCAATGCTGCATATAAGGGCTTTGACCTTACTGTATTCGGAACAGGTTCACAGGGAAATGACATCTTCAACTGCAGCAATCGTGGAGACCGTCTCCAGGCAAACAGAATGAAGTTCCTCTACACTGACAGATGGACTCCTTCCAACAAGAATGCGGCCAGACCTAGACCGGGCGCTACTGATATTGACAAGTACTGGCTCAGCGACGGAATGGTATTCGACGGTTCTTATTTCAAGATCAAGCAGATTCAGCTGGGATATTCTCTTCCTAAGTCTTTCCTGAAGAAGATAGGTATCAATTCATTCAGAATCTACTGCTCTTTGGACGACTTCTTCACATTCACTTCTTATCCGGGATTCGATCCTGAGGTTACCGGTGTCGGAAGTGCGACAGGAATCGACAAGGGTTATTATCCGTCGGCGAGGAAAGTCGTATTCGGACTTAATCTTAACTTCTAATGCATTTGACAATGAAACATACAGGAAAAATATTGATAAGCCTGCTGGTGATTTCCGGCCTGTTCTGCTCATGCAACGGCCTGCTTGACATTGACCAGCACGGAGCCACTTCTCCGGAAACTTTCTACAAGACGGATGAGGAGGCAGAGGAGGCCATTACGGCTGTATATGCCAAGTTCGCGGGCATTTATTACAACTATTATTTCGTGAAGAACCTCTTGTCAGATGACTTCTGGTGCGGAGGCGGCGGACGTGGTGACAACTCCGACCTCGAGAAACTCAACGAGTTTACCTTCAGTGCAGACCATCCTATGATCAGGGATGTGTTCAAGAACTATTATGAGGTGCTTTACCTCTGCAACATAGTGCTGAAATATGTTCCTGACGGAAGTCCGGTCCAGAAAAGGGCACGTGCGGAGGCACAGCTGTTCAGAGCCTATGTTTACATTGACCTCATCTCCCTTTGGGGAACTCCTCCTCTCGTGGACAAGCCTCTCGAACCGTCTGAGTACAAGCAGCCTAACGGGGACCCTGAGGCTCTGTGGAGTCTCGTCGAGAACGACCTCAAGGAAGCCATCGCTTCCGGTGCGCTTGAGGAGAAGTCCGGTGTCAATGACAATTCTTCATATCGTGTGAAACTTCAGTTCGCGAAGGCCCTTCTCGGAAAGGCTTATGTCTTCCAGCAGAAATGGTCTGATGCCTGCACGATTCTCGACGATATGATAGATGACGGCAAGTATGACCTGTATCGCGGGGATTTTGCTGATATCCTCATGTTCAATGCGGAGAACAACTGCGAGTCTCTTTTCGAGATAAACCGTCTCAATGACCCGAACAATGCCTTCACCAACTGGTCTCTCCTAACAGCTATGCTCGGATGGCGCGGTGATCGTATGAGCATTGCCTCAGGTGTTTATCCTAACTGCTGGGGATTCTGCAACCCGAAGAAAGACCTTTATGATGCTTTCGTGGCAGTCGAGGGAAAAGAAGGATATCGTCTGAACGCTACGATGAAGTCTTTCGACAAGCTTCTTGCTCAGGGCGACAAGATTCTGGACGGTAAGGAAATGTATGACCATGAGGGATATTTCTGGTGGAAGAACAGAGTCCTCGCTGATGAGATGATTCTCGGCGGATGGTTCTCATCCCATAACAACTACCGTTATATGAGATATGCTGAGGTCCTCCTTCTTGCAGCCGAGGCTCATGTGAAAGGCGGAGACAAGACAAAGGCAGCCAATTATCTGAATGCTGTCAGGACACGCGCCCATCTTTCTGAACTCGGTTCTGTGACCATGGATGACGTCATGACGGAGAAACGTCTCGAACTTTGCGGAGAGGGTGTGCGTTTCCAGGATATGCAGAGATGGGGAATTGCTGCTGACAGGCTTAAGGATCAGGGCAAACAGTCTCCGTGGTTTGCTGCCAACGGCACGACCAGATGGGAAGTTTACAACAAGTCCGTGTATGGTTACAAGACCGGCAAGCATGAACTTCTGCCTTTCCCTGAGACTGAGGTTACATTGAATCCTAATGTAAAACAGAATCCTAATTGGTAAATTGACATATCATGAAAAAATATTTGATACTAGCATTTGCATGTCTGGCTGCTTTCGGATGCGATGAAAGTGCTATTGACCCGTTGTCTGGTGTGTATCCGGTGCCGCAGAATATCGAATTGTCCTCTGTCGCAGGAAAGAGTGAGGCAAAACTCGAGAGCGGACTGCGTACGTTTGCCGTCAAACTTGAATGTGCGGAAGGCACGTTTGACGCCAATTTTACGGCTGACAAGTATTTCCTTGTGCCGAAAACCTATACTTTCTCCGAGTCTGCCGGTACTGACGGAACGTATTTCAATACTTCCTGGACTCCGAAGGGCGGCAGCGCCGTGAAAGTGAAGAGCGGTGACATGAAGGTATCCAAGACTGACGACAATTATGAATTCAAGGCAGCATTGACATTGGCCGATTCCAAAGTCATCAAGGTCCATTTCAAGGGCGAGCTCGTTTACGAGCCGGTGATCGAGGCGTTGAGGCTTCCTTCTCTCCTTTCGGCTTCTGCCCAGGCTCAGGCTGACGGCTCCAATATCATCACCGTAAAGGCCGGAACTTCCGGTATTACAGCGACTCCGGGTGAGTATGGCGTGACAATCGGCGGAAACGGAAACTACATTTCCATCGACTTTGTCAGCAGCGATGCTACTTTGCATGAAGGCACCTATACTCCTGCAGCCAATGGTGCGGCCAAGGCCGGCAATTATGTGATGGGCTATGATACGGAGATGTGGGGCATGACTTTCACCAACTGGGGAACATGCTGGTTCACAGTGGCCAATGACGCCTCGACCGGAATCCACATCGAATCAGGTGATATTACCGTTTCCAAGAAAGGAACCACATATACAATCACAGTGAAGAACGATGACATCTTCGCGGAATATGTAGGAGAGCTTGGTCTATGATGAAATTAGGTTTATTTGGAATTGCGCTGCTTATGACTGTGTCGGCGGCGGCGCAGGCTCCAATAGTGAAGACTGCTTCCGGCAAGGTCTCCGGAGTCGTCGAGAACGGGGTCAATGTCTATAAGGGGATTCCTTATGCTGCACCTCCTGTCGGTGATCTCAGATGGAAACAGCCGCAGCCTGCAAAATCCTGGAAAGGTGTCCGGGCCTGTGACAAATTCGGTCCGGCATCCCTTCAGGGCGGGTCTGCCGAAGGAAGCTTCTACTGGAAGGAGTTCTATCAGGGCGGTGCCCCTGAGATGAGTGAAGATTGTCTTTACCTGAATGTGTGGACATCTTCATCCCGCAAGAAAATGCCGGTGATGGTGTGGATTCATGGCGGCGCCTATATGAACGGCTATGGTCATGAAATCGAGTTCGGGGGAGAAGCATACGCTTCCAAAGGCGTGATTCTCGTGACTCTCAACTATCGTCTCGGAATGTGCGGTTTTCTGGCGCATCCTCTTCTGGATGAGGAAAACGGCGGACACGGTTCGGGCAATTATGGCCTGTATGACCAGATCGCTGCCCTCAGATGGGTTCATGACAATATCGCGGCATTCGGCGGTGACCCTGACAATGTTACCGTCTTCGGACAGAGCGCAGGTGCCGGGAGTGTCCAGACCCTGATCAGCTCGCCTTTGACCAAAGGCCTGATCAGCAAGGCAATAATCCAGAGCGGCGGCGGACTCGGAGGCATTATCGCTGCAACTCCGCTCAAGGATGCAGAGGCTAAGGGAAAGTCAATGTGGGATGGTGCCGGCATGACGACGCTCGAGCAGATGCGTGCCTGTCCTGCTTCGAAATTCGACGAAGTTCTGGGCAATTATATGCGCCAGCAGAAGACTTTCGGAGGCCTTCCATATGGTCCTTGCATTGACGGGACACTTCTTGAAGACAGTTCCGACAATGTCGCGAAGGCCGGGAAGGAGATGGATATTCCTTACATGATAGGATATGTCTCAGAGGATATCGCCCCTCAGGTCATGAAGAAGGCTGCCGTCGACTGGAGTCTTCTCCTGGAAAGCCAGGGCCGTCGTCCTGCTTATGTCTATTGCTTCAGCAGGGATCTTCCGGGTGAGGATACCATGCAGTCAGGAGGCTTCGGTGACATGAAAGGTGCTTTCCATTCATCTGAACTCTGGTACGTGTTCGGAACACTTGGCAGGTGCTGGAGACCGATGGAACAGCGTGACTATGACTTGAGTGCGAAGATGGTCGAATACTGGACCAACTTTGCGAAGAACGGAAATCCTGACGGCGAGGGCCTTCCTGAGTGGAAGCCTTGCGTAGAGGGGAATGAATTTATTATGGAATTGAAATAATTGCTTATATGACTATCAGAAAAATCATTACTGTTGCGGCATCATTGATGCTGGCTGCAAGCGCATTTGCGCAGCAGGCTCTTTGGGGCGGCTCACAGCTCGTATCCCCGGAAGTCAATCCGGACAATACCGTAACCTTCAGGTTTGCGGCACCGAAGGCCATCAAAGTTCAGGTTACCGGAGATTTTCTTCCTACGAAGAAGATCCAGACTCCTTTCGGAGAGTTTGACGGTCCAGGCGTCGCTGACCTCAAGGAGGGCAAGGATGGCATCTGGGAGTTTACTACAGACGTACTTGCTCCTGAGCTTTACAGCTATTCGTTTATCGTGGACGGACTTCAGGTGAAGGACCCTGCCAATGTATATATGATCAGGGATGTGAATTCCGTTACCAACATCTTCATAATCAAAGGAGGAAAAGGTGATTTGTACAGTGTCAATGAAGTCCCTCGCGGAACTGTATCCAAGGTCTGGTATGACAGCCCGGGTCTCGGCATGAAACGCAGGATGACAGTCTATACTCCTGCCGGATATGAGGACAATACCAAGAACAGATATCCTGTATTCTATCTTCTCCACGGTATGGGCGGTGACGAGGAGGCCTGGATGGACCTCGGTAGGGCATCTCAGATCCTCGACAATCTTATTGCAGAGGGAAAGGCAAAGCCGATGATTGTGGTCATGACCAACGGCAATGCTTCTCAGGAGGCGGCTCCCGGGCAGTCTGCGCTCGGTCTCCAGCAGCCAAGCATGCAGCTTCCGAAGACTATGGACGGTGAGTTCGAGGCCGCGTTCCCTGATGTCGTGAATTACATTGACAGTCACTATCGTACGATCCGCAAGAAGGAGAGCCGCGCCATTGCAGGTTTGTCAATGGGAGGTTTCCACTCTCTTCACATTTCCAAGCAGAATCCTGACATGTTCAATTATGTGGGTCTTTTCTCTGCTGCGATACTTCCTACAGATGGCGTAAAATCTCCGATTTACGACAATTTCGATGAGAAGCTTGCTGTCCAGTTCTCCAAGAAACCGGCTCTTTACTGGATCGGTATCGGAAATACTGACTTCCTCTATAAGGCTAACGAGGAGTTCCGCAAGAAACTGGATGACGCCGGTTACAAATACACTTATTTCGAGACCGGAGAAGGCCATATCTGGAAAAACTGGAGAATTTATCTGAGCGAATTTGTACCACAACTGTTTAAATAATCGATTATGAAAAAAATAACATTGGCTTTTGCATTGGCTGTGGGCGTTTCCATGCTTTCGTGCGCTCCGGGAACTCCCAAACTCGGAAAGGCATCATTGGACAAGGTGATTGCCGCAATGACACCTGAAGAAAAGGTGCATCTGCTCATTGGAACCGGTATGGAAGGCTTTTCCTCCGGAGACAGCGCTGTGGTAGGTGAGACCAAGAATCTCGTACCGGGTGCTGCCGGAACCACATATCCGATTCCCCGTCTGGGAATTCCTTCCGTAGTGCTTGCAGACGGTCCTGCCGGCCTCAGAATCTCCCCGACCCGTGAGGGGGACAATGCCACTTATTATTGTACACATTTCCCTATCGGAACTCTGCTTGCCTGCACATGGGACACTGACCTCGTGGAGGGCGTCGGCAAGGCTATCGGAAATGAGGTGCTCGAATATGGAACTGACGTGCTCCTCGCACCGGCATTGAACATACATAGGAATCCGCTCTGCGGCAGGAACTTCGAGTACTATTCCGAGGACCCTCTCGTTGCCGGAAAAATCGCTGCGGCTTATGTCAACGGTATCCAGAGCAATGGCGTGGGTACTTCCATCAAGCATTTCGCCGGAAACAATCAGGAGAGCAACCGTATGAACAATGATGCGCGAATCTCTCCGAGGGCTTTGCGTGAGATTTATCTGAAGGGATTTGAGATTGCAGTGAAGGAGAGCCAGCCGTGGACCGTGATGTCTTCATACAACAAGATCAATGGCGTCTATACTTCACAGAGCCGTGAACTCCAGACTTCCGTACTCCGTGACGAGTGGGGCTTCAAGGGTATGGTAATGACTGACTGGTTCGGCGGCAAAGATGCTGTGGCCCAGATGGTTGCCGGCAATGATATGCTTCAGCCGGGTCTTGACAAGCAGTATGATGCCATCATGGAGGCTCTCAAGTCAGGCAAACTTGACATGGGTGTCATCGATACCAATGTGCGTCGTGTCCTGGAAATGATTATGAAGACTCCTCGTTTCAAGGGATATCAGTATTCCAATAATCCTGACCTCAAGGCTCATGCTCTCGTTACCAGGCAGTCAGCCGCAGAGGGTATGGTCCTTCTCAAGAATGATGGCGCCCTTCCTGTTTCAGCAGAGGGTACCAAAGTGGCGCTTTATGGCTGCACTTCCTATGACTTCATCGCAGGAGGCACAGGCTCCGGAAACGTGAACAGGGCATATACAGTGTCAATGATCCAGGGTCTTGAGAATGCTGGATTTGTAGTGGACAAGTCCCTGAAGGACACATACGAGAAGTATATCGCCGATGACCAGGCCAAGAAGAGAGAGGCGCTGAAGGGCAATCCTATGGCTATGTTCATGCCGTTGGCCCGTCCTGAGGAAATCGTTCCGTCATCTTCTTCGCTTCAGGCCAATGTTGCCGCAGCTGACATCGCAGTCATTACTCTCGGCCGCATGTCCGGTGAGTTCCTTGACAGGACCGCTTCTGATTTCGAACTTTCTGCTAATGAACAGAAACTGGTCGAGAGTGTCAGCTCCGCTTTCCATGCCGCTGGCAAGAAGGTGGTTGTGGTCCTCAATATCGGTGGCGTCATCGAGACTGCTTCATGGAAGAACAGACCTGATGCAATCCTTTGCGCTTGGCAGGCAGGCCAGGAGGGCGGCAACAGTGTTGCGGACGTCCTGAGCGGCAAGGTCAATCCTTCAGGCAAGCTTACCATGACATTCCCTGTAAGGTTCCAGGATGCGGCATCTTCTGCCAATTTCCCTCTTGACGGAGCAATGAGCAGTATGGATTTTGCCAATATGAAGGAAGGCGACGGCAGCAGACGCAATTGGGACTATACTGATTATGAGGAGGATATCTTCGTAGGCTACAGATATTTCGACAGCTTCGGCAAAGAAGTTTCCTATCCGTTCGGATATGGTCTTTCTTACACCACCTTCGAATATGGCCAGCCTTCCGTTGACTTCGCCAATGGCGTTTACAAGGTCAATGTCGAGGTTCGTAATTCCGGAAATGTGGCTGGTCGTGAAGTTGTCGAGCTTTATGCCGCTTCTCCTGACAGCAAGGCTGCCGACAGACCTGAGAAGGAACTCAAGGCTTTTGCCAAGACTCCTATTCTTGCTGCGGGCGAAACCTGCACGGTAACATTGACATTGAATGCTTCAGACCTTGCGTCTTTCGACACTCCTTCTTCTTCATGGGTTGTCGCAGGCGGCAACTGGAATTTCCTTGTCGGTGCTTCTTCCCGCGACATCCGTTCTTCGGTTGAGGTCAATGTCAAGGCTTCGTCTTCTCCTGCCGGAGATTACTTCAAATCTGACAAATCTCTCAATCTCCTTACAAGATAGTGTTTGTTGTAAGTGTTTTTATACTGGAACAGGCATTTTCAGCAGCGTTTTCCGCTCACTGAAAATGCCTGTTTTAATTGTTATCAGATTTTCTCTATTCCGATTCCCGGCAGCTGGTTCAGCGTAATCTTGCCGTCCACGACAGTCGTGCCACGGAAAATGTCATTGGCAATCAACAGGTTGCCGTCAAGGTCCGCAAAATCCACGGCAGGGGAGAGTTGGGCGGCCGCGGCAATCGCACAAGAAGTCTCAGTCATGCATCCGATCATGACCTTCATTCCTTCGGCGCGGGCATAAGTCATCATCTTCCACGCCTCGCGCATTCCGGTGCATTTCATCAGCTTGACATTGATGCCGGTATAGGCACCCTTGATTGCAGGAATATCCTTGAGCCTCTGAATCGCTTCATCAGCAAAAGTCGGAAGCGGGCTTCTCTCCGTCAGCCAGGCATTGGCATCGATCATCTCCTTCGGCATAGGCTGCTCGACCATCACGATGCCCTGCTCTTTCAGCCAGAAAATCTCGTCCAGCGCCTTCTTCTTGTTTTTCCAGCCCTGGTTCACATCCACCGCAATCGGTAGGTCGCTCACCTCGCGGATGGCCCGTATCATCTCACGGTCGCGCTCCGTTCCAAGCTTTACCTTAAGAATCTTGAACTGACCCGCAACCTCCCTGGTCTTGAGTTTTACCATTTCGTCAGTGTCAATGCCGATGGTGTATGTGGTGTCAGGTGTCTTCAATGGGTTGAGGCCCAGCATCCTGTGCCACGGAGCTCCGATAATCTTGCCCACAAGGTCGTGCAGGGCAATGTCCACGGCTGCCTTCGCGGCAGAATCTCCAGGAGAAAGACTGTCAATGTAAGTGAGGATGTCATCCATGCAGAACGGGTCCGGGAACTGCTCCAGATTCACCTTTTTCAGGAATGTGCACACGCTTTCCACCGACTGTCCGAGGTAAGGCGGCATTGACGCTTCCCCATAGCCGGTATATCCGTCATAGTCGATTCTGACCTGGACGTCAGGAGTGGTGCTTCGCGAAAACGACGAGACGGTGAATACATGCTTCAGTTTCAGTTCGTATGGCTCGAATGAAAGCTTCATCCTGGCCCTTCCGCTGACATTGAAATTTACGGATTTGTTGTCTTCGTTCAGGTCAAGCCCTTTGGCTAGCGTTGTCACATTGCTCAGGAGTCCGGCGCCGGCGGCCGCCAGTGCTCCTTTCTTAAGAAATTCTCGACGTTTCATGTTTTCAGGTGTTTCTGCAAACATACCGAAAAATGGCCGGAAATGCTACTCCGGCCATCAAAAAATCAATATGTCTGAAACAGGTTTACAGTTTGGTGATGTCAATGAATTCGCCACGCTCCCTCTGTTCCTTGATCTGTCTTTCGAAAGCACGGCGTTTGGAGGCATCGATACGTTTTCTGGCGATGATGTTCGGCACGGCCACACCTATGGCGATGGCTGCAATCATCATGGAGGCATTGAGACCGTTCACGCCTGCGATTGTGAAGTTGTTCATCTGCTCCACTGTAGTTCCGGTCACGGTGATGAGCGAGTACAGGCAGCGGTACATGAGCACGCCGGGCACCATCGGTATGACGCTTGATATGGCAATCACCTGATGCGGGGTGTGGAAAACGTGTGCTGCCTTGACACAGATGACGGAAATCAGTGTGGAGCCGGCGAGCGAACCGATTACGCCGCCCTGTCCGAGGCTGAAAGAACAGTACATGTCTGGATGGAGGCTTACGAGATTCCTGGTGCAGACGGCGATGATACCGCCCACGGCGACGACAGGAAGAAGCCTTGTCGGGATGTTGAAAATCATTGAAAATCCCATTGCGGAAATTGCGGCAGCGGTGGCATACATCCAGTACGGGTGCTCCGGAACCATCGGAATCGACATGATGTCTGGCGCGAAATGGAAGGTCCAGCT